>Ga0209232_1000132_pt1 | contig 46219 bp, 65 predicted proteins | sample ETNvirenome_2_60_FD_184066 | JGI IMG/M metagenome (GOLD analysis project Ga0209232, IMG submission 184066) | Marine viral communities from the Pacific Ocean - ETNP_2_60 (SPAdes) (version 2) | ecosystem: Environmental > Aquatic > Marine > Oceanic | place: Pacific Ocean | collected 2013-06-22 | reverse complement strand
CTGGCCCGGTGACAACTTCGAGGGCATTCCACCGCATCGAACCGGGAGCTGAAACGTGAACCTCTCCCGTCTAAAGGCAGAGGTCAAAAAGGCCCGCACGGAACGCACTGAGCTCAAGCGGGTAAACACCGCTTTGGCCAACGCTGGACATACATCGAAACCTGAAACCTCCCAATCCAAAAGCGGGGATGGTTTGTTGGTCCGCATGTACCTGTGGAGGTCTACACCCTACGGTCATCTTTGCTTGGTTTCGGGTCCATCATTTGATGGCGAGCTCCATGAGCTCATCGAAGCAAAGGGCGTACCTACCTCGGGGATCTACTTTCCAGCCAAGAACGGAAAGCCTGCATTGACCAAGGCTCCACGTAAGGCGAACCCACGTACCCAAGTAGGCAAGGTTCGCACCGACAAGAAAACGGGCAAGAAGTACGTGCTATGGCGTCCGACAATGCCCGATGGCTCCAGACCCCGCATCTACCTCGATGCTGACAAGCCCAAGGATGCGGAGCTCGTTGACATTATGGAGGCTGCGGAGCAGTTGGAAGCCTCGAAACGGGTCATCCAGAAGAAGGAAACGGAAGCGAAGCGTAAAGGAATCAGGGGAATATGGAAGTTTGGCACTGGACGGAAGATCGTACAGTCCGCACCCAAACGTAAACCCATGCTTCGGGCGAGCTCTGCGGCTCCGTTGTTTGACTCTGAAGGCAAAGAGTATCGGGCAACCTATGAAGTCATCGCCACGGACACCGATGGTAAAGGCCCTGTATTGGCATCGAATCTACCTGAGACATTCGACGAAACCCCTGATTATCCATCAGTTTTTCAGGCTCGCAGCTTGCAGCGAACAGGAGAAACCCAGAAGATTCGCAAGATCGCCAAAGACCTTGACCCTGATCGGCTTCTACTCCCGCACAGCGATGCGACCCTTGGAGCTCCGGTGGTATGGCAGGGTGATGGAAAAACCCATAAGTACGGAAAATCGAAAGTAAAAACAGAGAAGGGCGATTACTACGTTCTTGGCGGTAATGGTCGCACCATCGCGCTGCTTATGACTTCAAAGAGCCGCTACCAGTCATACGTGCAACGGGGCAAGTCGCTGTGGCCCGACCTATGGCCCAAAGGCGGTTCGCCGGATGGCAAGCGAAACATATTGGTTCGAGTGGTATCGAAGCCCAATGGCGACCCCCTTACATTCGCGGAGGCCCGCACCCTTGCTGGACGTACACAAAAGGCCGCAAGCGGCGAAGAATCTCCGATTGGACGCGCAATCTCATTGATCCGTTCGCTTGGCATCGAGGACGTGACCGAGCTCCCAATGTTCAAATGGACCGGAATCATTACTCAAGACAACGTAGAGGATTTTGTCAATGCAAATCCAGCCTTCACCAATGCAGTGTTTGCTGCGATGGGTGGCGCACGGGCCGAAAGCTACAAACAAGACGAGGCGTTGACAGCGAGCCTGTTTAACGACCTCATGGTCGGGTACCTGCCTCGCAAATTCCAGCTTGAGGGGTTTGTATCAGAGAAGCAGGAACGCACCCTACTGACCGCGCTTCCCATAATGATGACCATCCATTCGAGGGTCTTGGCAGGTGACATACAGCCTAAATGGGATTTGTTTCCGTTGCTGCCGTCCGCGCTCCGTTTTTCGCAGCTCATTAAGGCGAAGTCAGACAAACAAGCCATCGAAATGGTGGAAGCGGCTGCGGCCCAAGTACAGCTCGGTGAAGGTACTGCATTTTCGGAGAAATTCAAAAGCCTATTCGATGAGCTCCCGATCTTGGCTGTCATGCTCGGAATAGTCTTGAAAAAGGGCGAGACTACCCGCGACCCGGCATTGACGGTCGAGAAATTCTTGGTGCCATACGCAGAAAAGGCACTATCATTCAAAACCTCTCCATCGGAAGCGCAGATGGGGTTTTTGGCCCCAAGGGGCCAACCTGACGAGGGATCTGACCCGGCTGAAGTCTTGGCAGGGTTGCTCAAAATCAAGCTGCCTTCAAAGACCCGCCAACTATTCAACAACCCAACGCATACGCGAACCAGACGAGGATTCGGAATAGACCAACGCGGACGGCCCCCCGGCCAATTTGAAACGTGGGTACAGTATTGGGAATGGAAGCTACGCTCTATCGATCGCGCTATCCGTGGAACCCGCGAGCTCATCGCACGCATTGGACCGGAGCAGGCCAATATGCCCGGTGGAGCAAACGCGCAGCTAAATGACTATCTAAAAAAACGTCGAGAGATACAACGCCAGCTCCGTCGTCGGTTGAGCTCAAAAAAAAACAGACGAGAGACATCGTATTTTGAAAGCATTGGCCCGAAGGGAGCTCCTGTAGAGGGTGAACGCGGATTCAAGATGCCGCGCTCCTACGGGAACGCCTACGGAGGGTTAGGGCCGTTCGAGCTCGCAACCCGAATGTTCAACAACGCATACGCGCTTCTGGACGAATACGAGCTATTTGCAGCATGGTGCGCGGAGCTGCCCGATCAATGCGAGCCCGGTGAATGGGAGTATTACAACGGGGAGCCGCTGGCAGACCTCATCGACGTTCCACTGATCGGTGGTGACGGATCTCCGTTATCGAGCTTCGATAGAGCTCTGTTCGCATTGACAGCGGTACAGACTGCAATGGAAGCCAGCCCCGATAGAGCAATGGGCTTGGAAGTGCCGTTGGGAATCTTCAAAAGCAGAAAAGGCCCACCAGCAATCAAACCAGCTCCCCGTGGAGAGTTTGGCGAGGTGCCCCGATGGGCCGCAATCGCAATGCTTACTGACTGGCTCGAATCAATGGTACCGGGAAAGCCATCGTTACGTATCGTCAACATAGACAAACAGACAGCATCCGATTTTATCGAGCGGCACCATTCGGCGCTTCCCTACCTAAACGCCAGAGGCTTACTGTTCGCCTTGGGTCTAATGAAGGGCGATAGGCTCGTTGCAGTAGCGACGGCAAATACACCATCCGGTCGGTGGGACCGCGAACCCCGTGTTTTGCGCGGTGAGCTCGACCCACGGAATATATTGGAGCTCAGTCGTGTAGCGTCCGATGGTTCGACGAAGGGCGCGTCAAGCAAGCTCGTATCTCGAATCATTGACGTTCTGGATAGGGCCAAACGAGGCAACCAAGATGCCCCGTCGCTTTTTGTTACCTACCAGCTCTCGACTGAACCCGGCACCACCTACAAGGGGTTGGAGCAAAAAGGTTTGCGACCTGTTTCCTATCGGGACGGTGGCGAGCCATCAGGAGCGCGTTCGGGAGGCTCTGAGGATGGGGATCAGGCGTTGGCTCGCGCTGACAAGATCCGATGGGAGTGCTGCGTGTCACCCCCTGCAATGCGTGCAGACTGGAGTTTGGTTCGTGAAAAGCAAGCGACTCTATTCAACCCATCGACCAATACTTACATCGCCCCGATGTCGGCATCGAAGGCCGCAAAAAAAGCCCTTGCGATACGTGAGCGGATGCCTAAGTCAAGAAAAGCAGGAACGCGGGTAGGACTTGCGCGAGCTCACCAGATCGCAAACCAGAAGCCCATGAGTTTCAACACGGTAAAACGCATGAAGGCGTTTTTTGACCGTCACGATGGAGCCCGTGAGCGTGCAGCTCGCCTGCGCGATCCTGAAAGCAAGGCGGCACAAGCATGGGGCCTATGGGGAGGCACGCCCGGTAGACGGTGGGCCGAGGGCGTCATCGCTTCCAAGAAAAATCCAAGGTCACAAGCCTTGCTCGGCACCGCATACGAAGATTTATTGTCACCCAAAGCATCACAAGTGCTCGACCAACTAAGAAGGCAGGGGAGCGCCGGGTATGCAGCCAACGATGATGGTGAATTTCCCCGTGGGGTCAAAGAAGTATTGGATGCTGGTTTGGCAGTGCGAACAATCTGCGCTCCGCGCTCCGAAACGGTGTTCGACAGGGACACATGCACGATTCGCCTAACCCCGGCTGGACGGGAGTTTATACGCACAAAGGGAATGCAGATACTTGAGCGTGAGCAAGCGCGTCAGGTGGCGCTATTCAATCCCAAGGGTGCTCCCGGCTACCAATCGTATTCGTGGATTCAAGAGGACTGGAGGGCCGTAAAAGTCTCCAACAGTGGCAAGATCGACTACACCCAAAAGTGTGGAGCCAAGGGTACAAAGACGGCTTCAGGAAAACCCCGGCTCTGTCTGCCCCTGAAAGCCATCAAAAGTCTAATGCGGTCCAAAGCCGGAAAAGAGCAACTAAAGAAGCAGGCGAGGGCCAAATCACGCGCAAAGAAGGGAGCTCGCGTAAGCTACCTTCCATTGGTCAAAAAAGCCGTACACAAAGCCACTAAAGATTCGCCAGAGGACAACCCAAGCCATTCGCAACAGCTTTCTTTGGATCTGATTCAGTCGTTGCCGGTGCTACATTTCGCCAGTGGCTCGAATCATCCCGGTGAGATTCGAGGGTTCGCAGACTTGGGTAAGGCTGTCGGCGCGGCATACGGGACAACCAGTAAAGCTACCCGTACATGGTCGAGACTCTGCAAAGATGAGTGCATCGAAGAATTGGTCGCGGCAACCAACAAAGGAATTCCAGTATTTCTGGACAGTGGAGCATTCAGTGAAGTGGACTTTAGCGACGGTACAGCTCGCGTAGTTTCCCCGATCACACCAAAAATGTGGGCCGACCGATTCGAGGTATATCGCGAGCTGGCTGACCGTGCGGGAGCATTGGCCAACGTGGTAGCACCCGACATGGTGGGCAATCAATCCGAATCGTTCGCAAGGCTTCAACGGTACGCGGATGAGGTTCGAGATTTGATCGACAGGGGAGCTACGGTGCTGGTGCCGCTTCAAAAAGGTGCCCTATCGTTGAGCCAAGCCCATCAGAAAGCGCGTGCAATCCTTGGGACGGACGAATGGGTACCGGCGTTGCCATTCAAGAAAGCTGCGACCACTCCAAAAGAGCTGCAAGAGTACCTGACTCAAATAAAACCTCAACGGGTTCACCTATTGGGAGTAGGTCCGCGTTCTAAGGTTTCGAGCTCCATTGCTGAAGCGGTCAAACGGGGAAGCCCATCGACAAAAGTGCAGATGGATAGCGTTGCGCTCACAGCTCACGTTGGACGCGGCAAAAAGCCCCGTAGGGTAACCGCTGCCATCGACGAGGCCAGAGATAGGCTTTTAGGCGAACGAACCACAGGCTACACCGAGGTACTGAGCCCTGATTACACCGACCTTGTTGGTTTTCCAAGCGAATGGGCATCCAAGGCTGCGTTGACTCGAATCGGTCGCAAAGCGAACCTGACTCCGAGTGAAATGCGGTCGCTGCTGTCCGACCCTGATTACTTTTTCCAACGAAACGGGTCGAATGGGCCAGCATTCTATGACCTCATGGCACCTGAGATCGAACGGGAGTTGGCCCGTCACTTTCATGCAGTGGAAACCTTCGAGGCAAAACGAGCAGGCGTCCGAGAAGGTTTGCGAGAGCTCTACGGTGAACCGGCGACTATCAGGAACCCCGCGCCGGTAGAGGTAGTTTCGATCGCCTTCGATCCGAAGGTATTTTCGGTCGAATCAGCCGACCAGTGGTGCGAAACCGCTGGATTGCATCCCATTTCGCTACAAAATGACGGTACACTCATCGTATTCCATTTTCGGGATCGGGGCATGATCGACAACTCCACGTTACGGACCATTAGGGTCCATCCTGCCGCTGTTGCGCGAGTAGGCGTGCCGATTGCAGGAGAACAGTGAAAAATGATTAGAAAGCAAGTACGGGCAATCAGTAAACAAATTGCAGTTCGACGAATGCGCCTCCGGTCTTTGGGGCTGTCGAACCCGCGTCTTGCCTACGTGCTTAGGCTGCAAATCAGTCAGCTCGAATCCCGACGTTACGGGCTCACTCGTACCGCCGCAGCCCGTGGACGCAAATGGGCTCAATCCTACCTTAAACGACTCAAGAGGTTCGCCATGTACCCCTATTATCAGCAAATCGGTTTGCCCCAACAAAGCTACTACCCGTTCCAGAGCTTCTACCCGCAAACGCAGTATTACCCCACTTCGTCCTACTACACCTACCCGTCCCGCACCACTACGGGACAGATCAAGGCTGGCTACCATCCATACATTCGCGGACAGGTAGGCGCTCAGGTTCCAAGCCACCTTAGCCGGTTTGGTATCGGTCAACTGTCGGCTGATGATGTCGAAGGCATCGTGGAACCCATCGGCCTCGATGGATACGGCTTGATTGGCCCCGGCCAATACTATGACCCGAAGAAAAACCCAATCGGAACCGGGTTGGCCATTGCCTCTATCGGATTTTTGGCTGCATCCTTTTTCGGGAAGGGCACCAAGAAGAAGAAAAACCAAGCCATGACCACGGGACTTCTGTTTGGTGCGGCTGCTATTGCCTTGACTCAACACCAGAAGCGTAAGCAACTGGCCGGATTCGGCGGCTGAAACTAAACCTAAACGGCTGGAAGCCGGGAGTACACAATGTCACGACGAATCGGTATGCGAACGATGGTAGCAGCCTCGGAGTATGGTCAGCCAACATTCACTATGGTCCGTCCGACCGTTGGACTAAGCGCGATTAAAAAAAGGTTTCCGGTTGCCTCTGCAACGCCTTCGGTTTCCTTTCGAGCTGTTCGGGCATCCCCATCGTTTTCGCCGGGACTAACTCCCCCTTCTATGACTCCATCGGGAAGCTATAGGCCATCAGGCATGGTGCCCGGTTCAGCTCGGGTATTGGGTCCAGCTCCAATATCGCCCGCTGTTGCCGCAAACCTCGATAGGATTCGTCAACAAGCTGCCGGAACACCGGCTTTTCGGGGTGTATTGCTCGCGGAGCTCGAAACCCTATTGCAGCTCGCGAAGCGTAGGGGATTCAGGCGTTTTGCAGTCATTACCCGTAAGGGACGAAAACGCGACCGGATCAGCCTCCGACCGTACCCACAACCCGGTCGCCGTGTTTCTCGACTCACGATGAAAATAGCCTACATTCGGATGCTTCTCGGACGAACACGAAACCAAGCAGACGCGCAGCGAATGGTCGCGCGATATTTCGGACGCCCAACGCCTGCCGGTCGAGCTCCTTCTTTTGCTCCACCAAGGCCACCAGTAATACCCACTGGACTTGAAACGCCAACCTCATACACCTACACCACGACCACAGCCGGATGGGGTGCAGCGATGATTGGGCCGGGAATGATTTAATGAAGGTGACACGGGTAGGAACCAACCTGATTTGTGCCGACGAAGCCACCGAGCGTAAGGCTCAGGCGGTTCGTGCGGTCGCATGGTCGGTCGGTGGCCCCGGTCTGGTATACCTCGCGGCCAAGACGCCAAAAAAAATGCCCGGTGTTAGACTGTTTCTGTTCGCAAGCGGGATTGCCTGTACTGCATGGCACTACTCAGTGTGGAGCTTGGTGAACAAAACCCTCAAAACACCTCCACCAAAAACGAGCTAAGAGCTCAAAAAGGAACCAACATGAGCTACGGATACGGATACGGATACTTTGGCGGCGATGATGATGATGATAATGATCTTGTCGGCGAAACCGAGTTCGAGACTCTGAAAAACCTCGCGGACAGGATTCAGGGCACGTTTGCCCCGAAAGTTGGTGAAACCAAGGCCGGTGGAGATATTAAGGTAGGGCTTTTTCCCGGTGGTCAGATTTTCGTACCCGGCACCGAGAACGCGCCCAAGGTGGCAGGCGGTCTAAAACTCGAATTCTCGACAGCAGACGAAGGTTCTGGTAGCGGATTCCGTCCTACAAGAATGCCAGTCAGCCCGTATATTCCGCGTGTACCCGTTGCAGCCTCAAGCGTTAGCGCCAAGGCTGGATGGGGCCGACCCCGTTTTCGGGGAGGCTCAGGCCGACGATTCAAGCCAAGCCCATATATTCCACGAATGCCCGGTCGTGGTGTTGGAATGCGGGTCGGGCTCGCCACCCAATCGCGAGGACCGATTATCAAGCCCGATCCTCTGCCTCCGATTACTGACCCCGGCCCACCTAAGCCTATCAACATTCCCGATATTCCAATCCCTCCAGACCCTCCCAAAGATGGATGGGGCCGCGCAGCTCTGCCGCCCGTTAGGATGGGAATGCGGACAATGATTCCATCGGGACCACCTCCCGGCGCTACCGTATTCGACCCGCGACAAGAAATGATTGAAGCGGCCCAAATGTCACGAATGGGGCCAACGCCTTTTGGACCCGGCGCGACAATCTATCGACCCGAAACCCCAATGGTCAAAGACCCACCCGACAAGTTTCTAAGCGGCTACGGCGCGTTTACGGACGTGGGCAAGATGGGTTTTGCTGGCAAAGCAGCCATCGGGATCGGCATCGGTGTAACCTTGGTGACCCTATTGAACCTTGGTGCCAAACGCTAAAAACGGAACGGGGCATCTTTGGGTCTATCGTGACACAAGGCCCCGTTAGTTTCGGTGGTTGCGTCCAATGGGACAAGTCGGACAGGGGTTTGTCAACCGTGTTACGATGGTGGCACGGAGAACGTCATGCAAAAAGAAATGGTACACTTGCCCCTGCGGGTAAATCCCGCGATGAAACAGCAAATCGCGAATCTTGCCGCTGAAGAAGGTATGAAGAAGTCTGAATACATACGGTTTCTTCTTCGCACGGCTCTGGATTCGAGACAGGAACGGCTTGGCATTTACTCGAATGCTGCGGCGCGAACCAAATGAGCTCGACGCCAAATACACCTGTAAGCGCCCGCGAAATCGTCGAGGCATCCCCGATACCATTGTTTGACGGTCCTTCAAAACAGGCCGCAGCTCTGATGCTCGAATCATGTGGACTCAGCATCCAAAATTGTTCCCACGGATTCCGCATTCGTCGCGGCAAAAGGGGATGGACTGCTAAAGGGTGGGAGCCGACATTGAAAGGTGCCATCGACGCTTATCGGGTAGAAGGTCCGAAGCGAGTATTGCTTGAATGCCAATTCCACCTTCAGATTGCATCGGCACTGGCTGGCACCCAAGACGAGAAGCCCTATCGCGCTTTGGTCGCCTGTTACTCGGACGCGGTTGACATGCTCGAAAAGTTGGAGCTCGAATGGCTCCACGAAGGTGTGTCCTTATTGGATGGCGTTCTTGATGGCGTGTTGGATGAGCCTTCGCGGACAGATTCACCAAACAAGGTTATCCAATTTCCAACCCGAGGAACCCCATGAATATCTCACTACCGGCAGGCACTTTTGTCATCCTCCCCGTTTCCGCATTGGAAACCTTCAAACGCTATGCTGAGTGCCTTAACGGGTACGCATGTGAAATCACGGGCAAGGACGCGACAGCGTGTGTATCGAGCGTTGCTCACTACGACTACGAAATCGAAAAGATTAGCAACGAGTGCTACCGCATCCACAAAAAGACTGAACACCTTGCCCGACATATCGAGGCGGTAGTGCGTCGATGGAAGGAGGCCGACTCAAGCCGAGTGGTTTTCACCAAATCCATTTGTTTGGAACATGATGCCCAGAAAGCGATCGACAGCGCGAATAAAAACCTTGGTGGTCAACAAGGCTACAACTTCGGAACCTTCAAGGGCGGGTATGCCGTCACAACCAACGGCTTTACCTCAGAGGTGACCTTCGATGAAGATGGAAACTGTACGGGGTTTGGTGGCGAGGCTTCCGAAGGCGATGACTACGCCCAGCAGGTTGAGGAATTGAAGATCATTGTTGGCGACCTGTCCAAGAAGCTGATCGAAGCGCAGGCCAAGGCATCGGAAAAGAAACCGGAAGCCAAGAAGGAAACAACCAAGGCTGAACCCAAGAAGTCTACGCGGAAAACGCGGAGCTCGACGGCCAAATCAAAATCTTAGTTTATAGGCATTCCCGGTCGGCTGGCTTTCTGCATTTCGCTGGTTGACCGGGGATCGCCTTCATCGAGGTAGTTGTGTCGGCTATACTCGAATCACGGAGCAACCATGCAAGACTTTACCGACACTACACTGGCCCTTTCAGGAGCTCATGGCGAAGATTACGGCGCGGACCAGATTGAAACGGGTTTTGGGGCGACTAAGATCCCGGCCATTCCTGTGGTTAATCTCAGTCGCCTTATTCCCTCTGGTGAGTTTGGGCGCACTTTTCGGTTCGGGCTCATCGACAATTCGGTATTGGTTCTTGCCGCGCTGTTTGGTCTATCGCTGGAAGATTACATCGCGGAAAAGGTCGGTGTGCCGGGGTACGGGGTGCTCATCGGAGCAACCGTAGGGAACGCGGTATCTGATGGCGTAGCTGGACTCCCTGAAGGTCGCGAGCAGGCATTAGGATACTTTCTTGGTGCAATGCTACCTGTTCTCCCATTGGCCGTTGCCATGAGCACGCGGAAGTCGCCAACAGGGGGAACGGGAACAGCTCTAAAAGTCGCGAGCGCGGTGCTTCTGGCTGGTGCACTAATGGGCCGTAAGAAACGAGCAATGGTCTAATGTCAACGGCGCAAGCCATCGCGAAGGCATATCCGAAGGCCGGTCTACCCCTTGCCAAAGAAATCGTTTCGGTCGCAAAACGCACCGGAGCTCATCCGTACGATCTCGCAAACCTCATAAACTTTGAAAGCGCGGGTACCTTCAAATCCGACGTGAAAAACCCGATTAGTGGTGCCACCGGGCTCATTCAATTCATGCCTAAAACGGCTATTGGTCTTGGTACCACCACCGACAAGCTCGCCCAGCTGTCTCCGGTCGCGCAAATGAAATGGGTCGAAAAGTACCTGAATCAGTTTAGTGCTCCCAAAGGGACGGTGCAGGGTCTTTACATGTCAGTGTTCTACCCGAAGGCAATGCGATGGGAGCTCGACCGCGAGTTTCCCAAGATAGTGCAGCGCAGTAACCCCGGCATCAAGACGGTTCGCGACTACATCGCAATCGCAACTCGTAATGCCAAACTACCTTCGAGCAAGGACGTGGGGGTGGCGAAGCTCGAAAGCCTCCCTTTTGCGATAACTCGGAAGGCGGCAGTGGCAGTGCCACTGTGGGTGTGGGTAACGACAGCAGTGGGGATCGGGACAGCCTTGGTTCTTCTGATTCGACGGAAGTAAACCAAGAGCTCGACGGGAAAGCGAAGCCCTCGATGGCGCTCATGGGTTGGCTCATGTGGACCATAGGCGCTGCGTTCGCATTACAATTCTGCGGTACGCTTCCTTAGATGAACCCCATGTCATCTTCATCGACATGACCGCGTTGAGCTGCACGCGACAGCTCTGGAAAATACTTCGGCAGCTCCTTTCCGAGAAGATGAGCAGTGCGGCGTAACGCGCTTGCATACGCTTCAAGGTCATCCGCAGTCACACCAGATTGCTCCGCAACGCTTGAGCGCAACTGCAAAAATGCGTTCGTTGCATCCCTGAATCCTTCTTCACGCATACATTCGATTGCGTGTTCTGCAATCTCCATTCCATCAGCGAGCTCAACAGCGATTGACTTGGGGATGCGTAGGGTCAGTGAGTCTGTATCTTTTTTCATGGAAACCTCGGTTCTGAGACAGAGAAAAGCGCACGAAATTGCACATTCCCCCGGCTCAGTTTTCAAAAAATGCTCTAATCGAAAACTAACTATTTGCCGAAAAGGTAGGTTTAACCTGCATTATCGGCGATTCCTGTTAATAGCCTATTAACGCAAGCGTTACTGCATTCACACAACGTAATCAGGGAACAACGGAGCTGTGGTGCGTTATCGCCCGCCATTCGACGTTGCCTTGCTGGTCGCGAACAGGCTCCAACACGTAGGTAAACCGGGCTTTGGCAGTCTCATTCGGTCCACCGTTACCAAACTTGATGGTATAAAACCCCGATACTGCGGGGGTCGCCTTGTCACGACGCATCACAACCTTGGTTATGGACACCTGCATGTTTGGGCGAGCTGTAAACTCACGGAAATAGCCCGCGAGCTCCTTTCGCCCTTGCAGAATCGAGCTGCTGTAGGTGGGAACCAGCACAGCAGATGGTGAGTAGAGATCCAGTATCGCTTTAATGTTGCCTGACTGGATGGCGTTCGCCCACTTGCGCGGGTAGGTGCGAGGATCAACCATTGGCATCAGTTTCACCCTTGGGGTCTGATTCGGATTCATCCCACAGGTACGAAAACTGCTTCAACCAAGCCTCTGCATCCAAGCGGTCCTGTTCATGTTTACCGTGTAGGGCTTGCCGTTGTGCAAGGTTCTTGGCCGCATCCAAACCGGTATCGCGGTGTTCAATGCTTTCATTCAGACGGTCAATCAACCGGACGATCTGACACATCGCCTGCAACGAAAGTGCGACCGGAGTAGCGGGTGGAGCTTGGGTGAGACTCTGCACCGCCATATTCCGCATGGCATCGAATTCGTCCGAGCTCAATGGCGGGAACGATTCGACCGTGGGGGGTGCAAATGGATTTGTTCCGTTTTCAATGAACGGCTGTCCTGTATTCGGGTCGATGATTGACATGTATCCTCCGTCAGACTGGTGTAACACGTAGGTTCCGAGCTCACTTTAATAAAAGGTATCCAACTGCGACTGCACCTAACGCCATCAACACCTTATCGGATTGCGCTTTGCAGTACGGGCAATCGTTCGTGATAATGCCGCCAGCTATTCGCGATTTACCCCCGCCATTCACCACTGGGGTATCCGAATAGTTGTCACCGCCGCTGTGAATAATCAGAGCTCGACCACGAACATCGTCGAGCTCAAGCCGGGGCGCAAGTACCGGCGTGGTTGCGGTGCCATCACCATTGACCTTCATTCGGGGGAGATCCCCGAGGTGACCGTCACGATATGGGCCAAGGTGGGCATCGGTTTCATCGGGGTCATAGTGCTGACCGGCCATACCCCCGGCTTTGCCGTCTTTGGGTTCGACGTTCCCGAATTCGTGAACGTGGAAACCACGGAAGCCGGGGGGGAGCTCCATTAGGTCGGGCTCCAGTAGCAGACCATCAGGAGAATCGGACAGATACACGTACCCGATTTTCTTGCCTACGCCGGTTTTGGACAAGTGATGTATTGCAGCTTTGATCATTAGGCCCTCCGATGCCTTTATATACCGCGTCCGAGGCACCCATGTCCTCGGAGCGATCGAGCTCGGTTCTGTCAGGTAGGAAATGCAAGTTTGTCACCAGCCACAAAAGGAAGTCCCAAATTGAAATCCCATTCCACACCCATCTACGATCCCCCCAAAAAACGCTGTACTCCTATCCATTTATCGGAATACCTATTGCAAGTTGTTGCAATACCGTGTAGAACCGTTGTGATACATGAAGCGCACCCGCCGCTTGCGGGCACCTACACTCCATATCCAAAGAGGATTACCAAATGAGCCGAAAAAATCCACCCTATTCAGACGCGACGAAAGGCGTCGGCACAGGCCAAGGCAGTGCGAACCGATACAAGTCAGGACGCGGTGCAACCGTATCGCGGAAACCAGAAACCTCATTGGGAAGCATCCTTAGAAGGCTTCGCAAGGAAATGGGTGTCAGCCAAAAGGCCATAGCGGACATTCTGGGAATCAACGTGTCTCAAATCTCACGTAAGGAAACCGGGTCCGAATACTTCCCACGGCTCCCAAACCTCGTTGCTCACCTTGCCATTCTGGGTGCGCGGCTGGCCATAGAGCTGCCTGACGGCACCATCATTCCACTACCTAATCGAGACTTTATCAACGCAGACGGGAGCCCAAGACAATGAATACGAAATCCGACCTTGAGAGAATGACCACGAAACACAACGGCTTGACCCGTATTGGTACGAAAAGCTGGATTTACGGGGCCTTGCACGTTTTTGAAGATCCGATTCACGGTGACGAAGCGCCTCTGTTGGTTTTCGACGAGCATGGAATCCAACTACCAAACCACGACTATGAGACTTTGGACATTGGGGGCCTTCACTGGCACGAACACTTCGACCCTGAAGAACTGGCCGAATACCGCCAAAAGGTTGTTTCCAGCACGGACATTACCTGCGCGATGATTAGCGAGATTTCCCCGTTAGGTGGATTTTCCGTCACCTTCCCATCGCGGAATGGTGTCGATGCTCTGTCGGTGAGAATCGTACCGGACACATTTCCATCGGAAAAGCTCAAAGGTTTGACCGAACCGGAGCTGATTGATCTTGAAGTAGCCGTACAGGGCGAATGTATGCTCATGTCGAAGATGGTGGCATTGGCTCCGCAAATGACCAGTTTCGTTCTTGCGGTCGCCAATGGAGAGCTCAAAGACCCGGCAAAGATTCGAGCTCAAGCTGAGATTCTATTTTCTTCCATGACTCTCATGAAGGACATAGGGCCTGTGCGTTTACCGGAGACTGTCAAATGACGCCAGTAAAGGTAAATCGAGAAGCCATTGATGGTGCCGCCCGCGAGCTTGCGCGGGCGGTCCACGCCTACAACGCATCGAAGGCGACCGGCAAAGGACGTAGGACCATCGTGGGGTACGTTCCAGTGGTCGCCAAAGCCCTTGGCCGTAAACGGCTTGGCAAATCGTTGTTTGCAGCTGTCGTAAACCGTGCCATTGAGCTCCGCATTGTCGAGAAGCAATCGGGGTCGTCGGGGCGGGTTTACCTCGTTGCATCCGAGCCAAAGGCCCGCGAGCCTCGACCCGAGCCTATTGCTCGGACCCCACAACCGAAGCCCGAGCCAATCGAGAAGAAATCGAAAGGGCCAGAACCGGCATCACCACCACCAAGCCCGCTTGCCTGTTCTAAGTGTGGAGCTCAAGCCGAAACCTGTTGGCATTGTTCGATACCAGTGGACGACAGCGACGTGTACGTGGACAGCGCCGGATCTTGGTGCTGTGGAACCTGTAACGATTTGACCTACCGCGACAGCTGGGGCGGCTACCGTCGCTGGCACCTGTCATTGTCCACCGAAGAATAAACCATCGTTCTGATAAGAGAGGACCGAAATGCAGTGTACTAACAAAGACAACCCTTGCACTTCCATGTGCAGATGGACGACTTGCTCAAGTCCCGAAGCCGTAGAAAAACGTAGGGACTATCGCCCGTGGATTCGGGTATTCGTTCCGGTAACGCCATATCGAGAAGTGGTGACCCGCCAGATTATCCGCAGGGAATCTATGTCCGCAAGGATCGTTGAAGGCTCATTGGAATCAGGAATCGCGATGGTGATGAGCGCATCGTCAAGATGCAAATTGACGTACGGTGACCTATTTCAGTACCGCGACGGCAAAGGCGAATGGTTCGAGCACATAGATGCCGTCTACGCAGGCAGACCCGGCGAGCTCCCATTGGGGATTAGATAATGCTCAGGTTTGCGACTATGCACAACTACGATCGCTCGGAACGATCGCATATTGCGGATCATATAAACGCTGTACGTCGAGCAATGTTGCAGCTTACCTCAATCTTTTTGTACTCAAAACGTGTCACGACCGTTACACTCAGTGGACCACACGGAGTTGTGGCAACCTGCAAAAAGGAAATGCAAAATGGAAGCTGAACTAAACCGACTTATTGACGCCTACGACGAAGCCCACGACCAACGAAAGCAGTTGGCGCATCGCTTCATGCGTGTGGCTCCAACCAAGAGAACTCAAAAGATGATGGATGAGCTCGACGCGGCAATGGAAGCCGAAGAAGCAGCTCGGCTGGCATGGGTCAACCATGAAAACAAAATGGCAATGGGAGGTGAGTAATGGGCACCAAGAACGTGGTTGTGGAGATTTTGAGCGAGTTTGAATGGGAAAACCAACCAGCTCTACGGGTAGTCTGCCCGGTGTGTCGTGATTGCATAGCCGTTGGTGATGGATGGTCTGCGCTCAAATGCCAAGGCGATTGTCCCGACACCATCATGTACCGATCGGAAAAAGACCTTCAGGAAGGGGTGGCGAAATGACCGAAGAAGAAATGCAGAAAAAGGCCAAAGCCCTCCAAAATGCCGTCGCGTCCGTTAGGTCGCGGCGGGATGCCATCGAGCGCGAGTTGTCGAAGCTCGAACGGGTCGCGTTTTTCTACTCGCTTGGAATCGATCCTGCCGGTGGAGTAAAGTGCCACTCGCCTACCCATCTGAGCTTCAAAAACAGGAACCAGTGCGAAGGGTGTACGGAGCGCGGAACCGCGACCTTGGACGTTCAAATTGGCGACAGTCTGATAGACCTCTATGAACTTAATCTGTGCGTTCGGTGCTTCCAGTACGCAACGCTGACCGAGCTACAGGAGGTTGAAGGGGCGGGGTTCACCCATATCTCCAAGAAGGTGACCCGTGCCGCTGGCTCGCCAGTAGGGGAGGCAAACAATGGATAGAGCTGCCGACTTTTTTGGTGCCTTGATGATCGTCAGCTTGCTGGTTCTTGTGATGGCTATACCGATTTGAGAAGGGACGGCGATGCCTGTAAGCAGGCGGGCATCGTCAGGGCAACCGTCATGGGGATGGCGGTTGCCCAATTCTCACAGAACCGATTTGAGTTTACCTGCGATCAATCTTAGACTCCGAGAAAGGAATCAAAAATGGCTGAAGAAAATACCTACCACGACTATTGGCAACACGTTGACTCGATTGCCTCCGAAATCCTGAAAGAAGTGATGGATGAGGATTCACTTGCAGATGCCGAAGATCGCGTGAACGAGCTCATTTCTGAAGCGGCAGACGGCGACTACTACGTGATTTACACTCACGCTTCTGCCGCTGGACTTCAGCATAGTGACAACGAACAGGCATGGTTCGACCAGTTTGGTGAGCTGCAAGCCGACTCGTACGGTGACGCACTCTCAAAAATGATGTATGCCGCACTGGACCAAGATATTCGGGACCGTTTCGATCAAGACGCGCTCGAACAGCATTTCGAGGATGAATAAAATGGATACCGATAAAGTAATTGAGAGCTTGGCAGCGTTCACCGAGTACGAACCCGATGACATTTCCGAATCGTATGACTACGCCTACGGGAAAGGAAAGGTGTTCGAGGTTGGTAGCCGGGAGTACCTTGTGTTTGCCGATGACGAGGACGCGGACGATGGTGCCACTGAGTACCTGACCGAAATGCTCGAAAACGAACCAGAGCTGTTCGTGCAAGACTGGTTGCAAAGCCACCTTACAATGCGTCCCGGTGATATTTCCATAATCGCAAGCGAGGATGCCGACTCGTATGCCGATGACATTGACGAAGAACGGGCCATCGAAGAAGCCGACATGGAGGACGACGTTGAAGAAAGTATCAGTGCAGCTCGAAAGGCTTTCGACGATGCCCAAGACGCCTACATGAACGCGGAACCCGGTAGCGAAGAAGAAGATGAAGCCAGCGAAGCACAGGATGAAGCTGAAGAAGCACTGGACGCAGCACGGGCAGAGGCCATCGAAAAGATTGCGGACCTTGCTCGCGACAAAATCCGCGAGGACTTGGCAGAGCAATATGAAGATGAAATGCGAAGTGACCCTATCTCCTTCTTTCAAGACCGAGGATACGAAGTCAAAGACGCAATCGATCGCGGTTTTCTGGTAATCGACGTTGAAGCCGCTGCGGAGGACGCACTAAGCACGGACGGTCGAGCTCACTTCCTGTCCACCTACGATGGCAACGAAGAAGAAATCGAAGGCGGTTTCATCGTGTTTAGGATCAATTAGAAGGCGATTTGCCTTCATTCGATTCGCCCGGTGCCTTATTATGGAGTACAACGCAATCATCATGCTCTACTTGAGCACGCGGAGGGAACATGCTGGACGTATTCATCGGCCCGATTGTAGGGATTCTGTTTCCAAGGGCACCGGCATGGGTAAGCCGTCTGATTGTGGCGGCTCTACCTGCCGTTGCGGAGCTCGTCGAGGCACTTGACGAAGCCAAAGACCGTAGCGGTGCAGAGCGTTTTAAATTTGTAGTCACTGAGGTTTCCGAGCTCCTTGACGATGGGCTCGATGAGATACCCGAATGGTCCGAGCTCGACGAAGAACAGCGTGACCGCATCCTTGGTGGACTTGTCGAGCTCTGTTTGTTCATTCATCGAGCATCATCGACGAAGGCCAAGCGACTCAATGTACGTCGAGCTCTGAAGAAAATCCGTAAGGGCACCAAATGAGTACAGGAGCTCAACCGTTGACGATAGGCACGGCGACTAAAATCGCAGGGGTTATTGTGCCTCTGTTCGCGACAGCTGCGGTGGCGCTCTACCGGGTTGACGTGGCAGAAGATCGCATCCAGTCGGTAGAGCAAGCCGTGGAGCTCGAACGTCAAGCCCGCGACGAAGCCTTAGAGAAGATTGCCACGGGACAGCGTGAAATGCTCGACGGGCTTACAGAAATCAAAATCAAGGTTGGCGTATTGTGCCACGCTGTCGATGGAGCTCGGTGCCCCTAACCGGAGCTCGATGACTTCAATCCGTAGTTATCCTTCGCCCATCCGTCACCCTTTAGAACGAAGCTACTGGCGGTAATCTTCCGTGTCATAAACGGGGTTTCGGGTGGAAACCCTTCGTCACATGGATTGCAGACTGGTGGAGGCGCATCGTAACTCTGCAATACCTCGATTTGGTCACCGCATTTGTCGCATTCAAATAGGTAGAGTGGCATCGTTATCCCAAGAACTTACGAGCTGCGGCAGCAGCAATCTGTGATTTGCGGAACACGGGTACCAGCTTTTTCCATTGCACGTTCTTCTCCGCGCCCAGTACGTCGCAGACCACTCGGCCCTGCCAGAACGAAACGTCCTCAAGGCTCCGAACCACTTCTAATCGGTTGCCCTTCTTGATGCTCTGCATGAGGTAGTCCGATGCCTGAGAAAGTCTTGTGGACCAAGGGTATATCTTTGAAGCGTGACGGTCGGGAACGTAGCCCCACCCTTGCAATGGAGGTTGCATAAGGTGGTCAATTTCGAGCGGTGATACCGCGAAGTTGGCATCGTCCTCCATCCTCTGCCGGATGGTGAGAGCGCCAACGGACCCGTAACCGCCTTTACGCTTTTTCCTGAAGCCGGGGAAACACGGGAACCGCTTGCATCTTTGGATTTTTCTGATTTTACGGCCCATCTTTGCCGCCTTCTTCTGGTAGTAGGCAGCTTTCCAGATGTATCCGAGGGACGTTCGACCTTTTTGAATGAAGGTAAGTCCACCCCTGTCCAGTCCAGAAACCTTACGGGCTTGACGTTTGAAGTTTCGCTGGCGCTGTTTGAGTAGCTTGATTTTTCTTTTGGCTTGCTTCTTCGACCAACAGCAATCCAGTTTCACGTCAATGGCTACGCCGTACATGGAATCCTCCTACGGCTGACGCGGGATGAGTTGGTAAGAGCATTCAAGGTCCGTGAAGTTACAAACCGCACTGGTTCCAGTGTTTCCGATACCGAAGATGGCGTACCCATTACCTGCGAGGGTAGCTGACCCGTTTACAGCACCGACTACCTGTGCAGAGTCGGTCTTTGCCGCATCGGAAACAGTGGTCATTATGCCTCTGATCTCTGGACCAGTTTGACCCGTACCGGCAGGATTGAACTGTACGTAGGTGTCGATAAACCTACCCGTATTGGCATTTAGATTTGTCCCTGTCGAACCTGACCCGCCTATTTGGTCCCGTCGTGCGTTGCTGTTTCCAAGCAGCATTCCACCCATAAAGCCACCAGTTGTCCAAGCTGGAGCGCCTGCGTTGGCCGATACGCCCAGTGCTATTCGCCAAGACCCACTGGTGTATGAGGTATTGACGAATTTCAATCGAAGCACGACGCCCGAATTGTCCTCTACGAGCGCCGGTAGAGCTCCGAGATCAAAGTACCATCCGAGTGCATCCAAGCCGGTGTCCCAAAGCCCTTGGACGCCGGTATTAACTGCGACTGTCGAAACGGTTCCGAGGGTACTGTTTCCAGCATCGAATAAACCGTTGGGGTCCACAAGCGTACCTGCACTTAGGTCCATCGTTGTAAACGCTGAAGATGGTGGTGGGCCTCCACCAGAACCTCGAAAGTTAATCTGCGAGGTACCGGGGTCAGTAATTGCGGGAATCGTTATGCTCATTTCATGTCCTGTCGGCAAGGTCGGCGGCACGTATCAAATCCTCGTCCGACGCATGAATATAACGCATGGTCGTTCGCTCCGAAGAATGGCCCATTGCTTCTTTAAGAACCGGAAGTGACACCCCGCTGGAATGAAGATTAGAGGCGAAAGTGTGTCGAAGGGTATGAGGATTGGTGCGGACCCCGATCGAATCGCCAATGAGCTGTGCTACCTGTCTGACCCTACTTGGCGTGATGGAGCTCGATGACTTCGGGCTCGGAAATAGGTAGGTGGAGTCCCGTGGTAAGTTTTTCAGGTATGTTCCAAGTACCTTTTCGGCCTCTTTTGAAAGGTACACTTTGCGTTCAATATCCCGCTTCCCTTCGACAATGAAAGCATATCGACCGTGGCGCTTCATTACGTCGTCAGTCGTGACAGAACAGAGCTCGCTGATTCGCATCCCGCAGCGAGGCAGTAAGAGCAGGATCGTGCGGACTGGTTCGGCCTGTTTGCTGGCTTCCGCGTAGTACGCCTTGAGCTGACCACCTGTAAGAGCTGACGGAATACGGGTAGAGCTGCGAGCTCGACCACCGCGCAAACGATGAGATTCAGGGTCGCCACCATTGAAAGCGATGAAGTGACGGGTAGCCGACTTTATGACGCAGGCGGTACCCGCTGGTTTCCCGCGTAGCTTCTTGGATACCCATCCAGAGGGGTCGTTAGGCCATATTCCACGAATTGACCGTTCGTAGCACCGAGCCGTGTTGAGCGCGACACCTTCGTCAATCAGGTAGTCGAGAAAGTCGTCATTTCTCATGCACAGGCCGGATACTCAGTAGATTTGTTCGGGTCCACTTCAGCGTTTCCAAGATTTTCAACCGCGAGTAGAAGCACGTTGAAATCGAGCATCAAATCGTAGGAAGCGAACAAGCCGTGTACAAGTCTTGACCCAGTTGGGGTATTTGTCCGCATCGACGTACACTTTTCAGGCCAGTCAGAAAAAACCGCCACAAGGCCCGGTATCATGGGTTCGTCTGGATCTACCTGAGTACCCACTAAGACCAAGGTAAAACCAAATTCTTTGGCGCGTCGATAAAGGGCTCGCAGGTAGGCTCGATCCTTCTCTTTTCGGCATGGTGGCGCAAGAATACCAAACGATTCTGCAACGCTTTCCAGTTGCTTGGTCACATCGTCGTATATGAAAGGCATAGGCTCGCCATACTCCAAATGGCTACCCACGATAGGCTCGTAGAAGACCTCTCCATTTCGTAACGAGAAGTCTGCATCGAAATAGTCTCGGGCTTCACTTTCAAAGTTGTCAGCTTGAGTCATTGAGCTTCCCGGTGTTAAGTGCCACAAGTGTATCACTAAAGGTGTCGAATGCCCGCCCCCATTGATGACAAAATCCTCGAACGGTACCTCAAGGTGAAAACGCTTTGGGAGCGTGCAGAGGGAAACGAAAAGGCCAATGCAGCCAAAGTCATGGGCTCAATGCAGAACGCCTACCCCGGCATTGAACAGTGGGCCACAGGATCGGACGCCGCGCAGCGCGTACCTACTGACCCCGGCCCGTCATGGACACAAGCGATGGCCGATGCAGTATCGGTCCTGTCTGGATACTCGAACCCTTGGGACGTGATCAATAAATACGCCCCGTACATCGACGGCATCGGCAATGGAGCTCCGCAACCAGAAACCCACTACACCGATCCAGTAGACCTTCTAAGCCACTTCGCCCGTGTCGATGTCCGCGACTCGGTGAGGGGTCTTAGGCTGTCTCTAAACCTTGATTCGGAGGTAGCCAGTATCATCGACGAATACGTGTCGCAGGGAGCCACAGAGCGCGATTTAGCACGCCTCGCGCACCGCGCAGGCGATATGGTCGGCAGAAGAATGTTCCAGCTTTTGAAGGAGTGGCAGACCGACGACTAACGATCTCTCCAAAACCCACGATCGAGCGCGTGCGTTTTCACCCCCAATCGCCTACAGTAAAAACCCCCCAGCAGGATGAGTGCCGGGGGGTCAGAATACTCAGCAAATTGAAATTAGGAATACTCGAAATGCCAAGCCACAGAAAAAGGCTGATAGAAGCCCTGACAGCTTCTACAGCAATTGTACTACCGAATGCCGAAAATAGCAACACGTCAAGAGACTTAGACGTGCATCGCGGACCAAGAGAGGCCGCGAATGGGTGATAAATCTTCGTCCCGTTGGGGTCCGGCTTATTTGAATGAGGTCACGTCACCAGAATTTCGGTTCCTTTCGTCGGGAGCCAAAGAGCTCTGGATTGTACTGACCGCGCGGACGCGCAGTGCCGGTAAAAGCCAAGGCACCAAAAAGGGCTTCTATGTTTCTACCTTAGAGCTGAGTAACGACCTTGCAAAGCCTGTCGGTGAGAAGTGCTTAAAACAAGGTAAAAGGCCCATTTATCGGCTCGAAACCAAACAGGTAAAGGTAGGATACGAAACCCGTGAAGTGTCGATAAGGGTCTGTGAGACTTGTGATGGACGGTTGGAACCATTGAGCCTACGCACCATCGGTCGCTACCTGAAGGAGCTCAAAGAAGCTGGAATGGTTGAGGTTACCCAACGCACTGGACCGCCACTCATTTGCGTCACACCTCCCCCTTCGGTTGTGGATAACCTGCGGAAAACCAGTGGGAAACGTGCAACCAAACCTACCAAACCTGTCCGATCGATCGGACAGAATTCGGATTCTGATCGGACAGCCATAGGTGTCCGACAGTCAAATTCTCAAAGAACAATTAAACAATTTATTAGTAGTAGCGACGGCGACGGGCCGATTAAAAAAATGTCTGAGATATTGGTCAACTACCACCGAATCGGTGTCGTACCTACGAACGAGTACAAGAAATTCGATTCATGGGCCGCTGTAGCCATCGAGATACCACAAGCAGTCAGGCAGATGTTTCGATCTATGATTGACGGGCTTTCGTCTGAAGAATTCGACCAAACGATTCGAGAGGCTGGTGTCATTGCTCTCAGCCAGCTCAAAGAGCCAAGACAAATTTCGGGGTGTAGTTCAACTGGATAGAACCTCGGCCTTCTAAGCCGAAGATGAGAGGTTCGAGTCCTCCCATCCCGATTTCGGTTGCTCGCCTACTTCTGAGCTTCTATTCCTCGACGAAAACGGGGATAGGCTCCGACCTACGCGCTAATACCCTTCTAATCGCTGCGGAAACGGCCTCTGGACCGGGTTTAGCACTGCCTTGGTCCTGAGTAGCAAGCTGCAAGTTACGGTCGATTACAGAGGCAATCTCGCTCAATACTTCGATGAGCTCAATAGGTTCGCTTCGCATTTTCGGTTCCGGTGTTTTGTCTACGTTGATTTTCGAGTCGGGTATGGGCGCTCCGTGCGATCCGTGGGTACCCCTGTTTTTGGGCTTCGAGTCTAACTGTTTCAGGATCATACCCATCGGCGATCAGGGATTCCCATCGGATATACCTTCGATGAAACCTCGGATCTGAAAAGTCAATCGTCATTCGGAGCTCCCCGTTGGTTCCGTAGCGGCTGCGAGTAGAATGCGGCGAGCCCATTGGGACAGGCTCCGGCCTTCCGACTTTGAAGCGAAACGAATCTTGTCGCGGTTTTCAGGCGTAACCATGTCGATGGTGACAGTAAATCTGGATTTAGCCTGTCCTCGGTGGCGAGTTTCGGTTGGTGGCGGCTTCGATGGCGAATCAAAAACCATAGTGGACGCGAATGGATCGACTTTGATTTGCTTTGAAGCTGATGGCGCTCTGCGCCTTATTGGTTTTTTTAGTTGCTTTACCGACGTGGGAACCTGTGCAACACCACTTTTGGTGCGTTTTTTTGGCTCCATACGCTTTGCGTGCAGCTTTTTCCAAAAATCTCCGTTATCTGACATTGTGCCTCCATGTCGCACCAAGTAACACGTTGACGCCTGAATGTGAGTACATTAGACCCCCGGTTCAAGGTGTCGAACGCATGAAACCTCAATTGGTATTTTTGGATACGGAAACCACTGGCTTGAAGCCGTGGCACCATGAGGTATTGGAAGTCGCCATTGTTGGTCCCGATTGTGACCCGAGCTCGCCTGACCACGTAAAGTCATGGGGATGGTCATCGAGGGTCATGCCATCGAGACTGGAAACAGCCAGCCCCAAGGCTCTGAAGATAAACGGGCTCGACCCAAAAACGTGGATTGACGAGCCGTTACCGTCCGAGGTTGCCTTACGGATAATCCAAAGCCTGAAGGGGAAAACCGTAGTTGGTCACAACGTCAATTTCGATTTGGACTTTCTTCGAGCTCTTTGTGTAGAAGCCCAAGTAGCCAAAAATGGCAGCTTTGAAAGCGTGTTCGGAATCGAAGGTACTATTGACACCGTGCCAATGGCACGCGAAATTCTCACTCCAATGGGCCTACAGTCTCCTTCGATGGACAAAGTAAGGGGATTCCTCGGGTGGAGCACAAAAGACGCTCACACGGCCATGCAGGACGCTTTAGACGTTCGACGCCTGTACTACCTACTGAAAAACGTCGATCCACTGGACCGTGCCTTTATTTGGCGAACCGTGCAACGAATCAAAAAGCAAGGAAACCCCGATGCAGCAGCTCGATGAAACACTTGGGAACGACGAATACGAATCCACCGACGAAACGGACGGCATTTCGCTGGACGAGCTCGGTGGGGAGGACTTCGACGATTATTTCGAGGATGAACAACCGGAACGCACCGCGACCGTAGTGCCTCCGAGCTTCAGGCCGGTGAACCATTCTGCATCGGTACGCACTTCTCCGATGTTTCAGCACGCGGAGCAGTTTCCATCAGCTACTCAATACCGGGTTTACCATTTGAACGAGGGCCAGCCTCATTCGGTTGGTGTTATCGCGATTGATGCTACGGAAGCCGAGTTCATTCAGAAATTTAGGTCCGCGTGTCCCGGCAAATTCATCCTGCGTCCTGTGGACGAGGTAGGCAACTATTTGGGTGGAGAGTTTACCCACCAAGTAAGTCCTCATCACCCTTCATTAGAAGGCTTGACCAGCGCGGAAAAGACCGAAAGCCGGAACGATGGGGATCTTATGCTGACGGTGATGCAACAGCTCGAACAACGAATGGAGGCAAAAGAGCGCCGGTTCGAGCAAGAGCTACGCAGAAAAGAGTCGCAGTATGAACGAGAGCGCGACTTGATTCAGCAGCAACGTGACGAGCTCGCGGCTGAACGGGTAGCGATGGCTGCACAGGCATCGGCTACCACGGCGAATATCTCAGAGCGTCAGCTTGAAGCGGTGGCGAACCAACACCAAGAGGCGTTCGCGGCGATGGGCCAGCTATTCCAGAACACCAATTCAATGATGCAACAGATGATTCAGTGGCAAGCTCAGAACCATCAACAAGCGATGGAACGCGCCAAATCAGACCAGCAACATGCCCTCGATCGAGAAAGGCAAGCCCAAGAGCGCGAGCGTGAGCGGGAACGGGCACGAGCGAAGGAAAGCCGTTTGCTTGCAGAACAAGCACGCGAGAACGATAGAGCTCACTTCCGAGCAATCACCGAAATGCAGCAAAACAACAGCACTTTAGGTGGCGCAAAAAAGATGCTCAACGAGTTTGGGTTGAAGCCAGTGGATATGCTCAAGGTATTCCAGCAAGGCGAAGGCGATCCAAGTACCGGAAACACCCTGATTTCCGTACTTGGCGACGTTGCCAAGAGTTTTGCGAGCGCGTCTGGTGAGGCGGCTAAGGCTCAGGCTCAGGCCCAAACGCAACAGTTGGCGCTCGCCGCGCAAATGCAGGGCCAACAGATAGAGCCACAGCCTGAACAGTCGTTCATAGATGCGGATTATGACGAGGACGATGAAGAATACTTCGATGAGCCCATCCAGCCACAACCCGATCAGGCTGGATCGTCGCCCGAGGTTTTGGCGGCATTCCGAGAGCCCGAGACTTCGAGCTCGCTACCGCTGTCCGTACAAAAAAGCGCCCGCATGTCAATCCGAAAGCTCGTTTCAGAGCTCGCAAAGAGCGCCAGCGACGAATGGCAGGGCAAGGTGATCGCAGCGGTAACCACGAACCTCGACATTGTGGAATACATACGCGAAAAGACGATACGTGCCGCGCTAATCGAAGGTGGAGCTAAAAACGGATTGGAGAATCACATCATTGACGCCATAAACGCGACTGGTTTGGTCCCTGATGACATTCCGAGAGGCTGACGTGATTGACTCATCCGTGCGTAAATTTCTTGATTGGCTGTCAGCCAAGCCCAAAGGCGACCCCATCGACCAGCAAAAAGCATGGGACGCGGCGCATAGCTTGGTAGAGGCTTGGAGCGAAGGGTGGAAAAATCCAGATGCGGAACAACCCGACAGAGTGAAGTTGCTGGAAAACGTCCTACGCTCTGAAGCTGGACCGCATTTGATAGCTGTGATGCGTCACATCGGACCTATCAAGGCGTTCACCGAAGTCGGTGCAGACGAAGAATTGGCGTCCAACATTTTTTCAGTTGGAACCGCAAGCAAACTATTTCAAACCAAGTGAGGAAAACATGGGAATCGAGAGAGCAGCAACCACCTATATCTGTGACATTAGCGGATTGGCAGACGAAGCCATCGAAGACGCCGAGGGCGTAGACGAGGATGATCCGCTTCAGGATGCGCCTATGGGATGGTCACAAATCTTGGTGCGTACACGAATGGTAAACCCGAATCACATTCAGGCGAATCACGTCTACAACCAAGCAATTGCCGAAGTCAAATCGCAAATGAAGGATGAAAAAGACCCGGCCCGAGTGAACGCAGCTCTATTCGCGCTCGAACAGCAGTTTGCTCCGATCTTGGATACCCCCATGTTCATCACCAACGAATCAGAAATGTGGGTTCATCCTCAGTACATTGCGGAGCTGATGAACAGGCTGGACCCCGAGACAGCCGAAGATCACGCATTGACGGCCCGAGAGATTCAAGAGGAAGGTCAGGCAGTCATCGACGCGCTGGAAGCTCCAGCATCGGAAACCGAGACAGCTGCGGAGCCAGAGAGCTCGACTAAGCCAAAGGCGAAGCGTACTCGAAAAAAGGCACCAGCCAAAACAGAAGCACAGGCAAAGTAGGTAACCATGAGTGAAATACACCCGTTCACAAATCTACTATCTATGCTCATTCGCCCAATCAAAGAAGGACCGGGCACGCCTTACCTGTCTCGCTACGCTCATATCTGTGACGAAGATTCTGACCTATATGTGGTCACTACCTTCACTCCGCACGGGCCGCTTCAGGTCGAGATCCGACCACAATGGATTGGCGGTCCTGCGACTGGGGAAATGGACATCAAGAAAATGGATGAAGAACAATTCATCCACTATCAGAATGAAGTGTTTGAACAATGTTCGATGCTGGCTCGCGCCGTCGCGATTCATCCGTGGGTGCGGGAGTTCCTAATCAAGATCGTAAATGATGAGGTCGATGACATTGAGGCAATCAAACAAGAAGCTGAATTGATGTTGGTTCGGCAGCAAATAATGACCGACAATGGATGGAACGAAATCCTACCAAGTCGTCCGCAAGAGGATGACGGGTCGTATGAGTCCGATTTTTGGATGCCCCCGCAGGGTAGCGAATCGTAAGCATGAGCATACAGGACGAAAGGGAGCACGGCCCGCACCTGTTTTGTTTCCATTGCGGCGATGAGTTTCCACTACCGCTTAAACTACTTCGACAAGCGGTGAAACGTACCCGTGACCCTTCGAGCTCGGTGTGGAAATGGCCTCAAGATTCTAAGCCCAATACGTTTTTCAACCGAGCTGGTCTTGGTAAATGGCCTTCATTGGACGGGATAGAAGCTACGTTCGTCGTCACTAAACTCGGTGACCGTTGGTATCTCGAAACGATTTGCGAGGTATGCCGCAAGGCTGTCCATTCGGAACAGTACCTACCCAAAATGCAGCAAGGCTGCGACCGTAGGCACATATCAACATGGAGGTTTCCACAAGAAGCGGGAGCAATGCCGCGTCCAGAGTCAAAGAAAGTAATGAAGGATTTCAGTAGGTTGATCATCGACCACTGGCATGAGCTGGAGGCTCAAGGGGTGGACTGATAAAGCAGATCGCAGTAGGGTGGATTCATGGCACCAAGAATCCGAAAGGTAGACCACATGAAATTCGGCCCGTCATTGCCCGGTGGTCGAAAGGTATATCAGCTTCCAGATTGGAAGAAGATGAGCGATGCCAAGAAGGTAAAGTACATCAAAACGCTCATGTTCAAGTTTGGACGTGACCCACGAATCAGAAACCTCGCGGTTCGTATTTATCGGGAATATGGCGTAAAACCGAGAGATTACAGGGGTCAGGCAAAGGCCCTACTCGCATGGGTACAGAAGAACATTTATTACTTGAATGAGCCTTCTGAAATGCTTCAGAATCCCATGTATACAACCGACCCAAAGGTGATGAGTGGAGATTGCGACGACATTGCAATTTTGCTGGGAAGTTTGGCCATAGCCTCCCGCTTGGGCATCAAAGTAGTTTTGAGTGGAAAGGATAGCAGGACCGGCAAAATGGTCCGATGGGTGGAGGGAACCCGCGAGCCAAGGGGAGTCCGTTGGGGCCACATTTACGTGCAAGTGGGCTGGCCCGCATTCCGTCCTACAAACTGGGAGTCAATGGAAGGAACGCTACAGGGCGCACCTCTTGGATGGGACGTGACAAGAGCTCATCTATACAAGCCGATTCGCGGAGCTCCCGGCGTTCCATTGTTTCCTGAGCTCGGACGTTCGTTTGGATTCGGTGACATGGGAGCTCGACCGCAACCGGGTCCACCTCCACCTGAAGTGCCTTTACCATCGCCAGAGGCGGTACAGGTTGCCGGTGAAATATCACGGGCACGGGACGCAGCAGAAGCAAGGGAACGTAAGGATCTCGCAGGTAGGGCGTTTTTGGCCAGCCTCGATTGGCAGGAGATCGCCACCGCTACACTACCGGCGATCATCAGTGGATTTGTCCTCGCACGGATTATTCGTCGATGAAACCCACATACAAACCGGGTCACGCTGGCGCTTTATCCAATGGCCGAGGTCTTGGAGCTCATCGCAAGAATTGCCTTTCTCAGCCTGTCCACAGTAGGCTCTACACCAAAGCTGTTAAGCTAAACCCGATTACCTTTCACCAGTCGTCAGATACCACAGCCAATTTGACGAAACCCGCCCCAAAAGGCATTAAATAGATTCACCCTTCGGAGTACAAAATGGCTAATGTTCGAGAATATCAAATCGCAGTCGCAAACGCGACAGGTACAGTGACGCTTACGCCTGCACTTCAAACCGGCATCCTTGTGACCGATTTTTGGGTTGTTAAGGGTCCAACTACGGGCGGCACAAACGACGCTGTACAGCTTCAGGATGGCGCAGGAAACGCAATTTCAAACAACGTGAGTTTGAACAACGTCGCTGAAGATGCAGTGACACGCGCACTCACTATTGACGACGCCTTTTCCAGTGTAACGACAGCTGAAAATCTTCAGATTGCGGCTGTAAGCGACACCAACTGTTCCTGTACCTGTTTCATCGCGGGGATTCCACAGTAATGGCTAATGTACGTGAATATCAGATTACAGTTCCTAACGTAGCTGGCGGGGCAACCGTCAACACCGATCTGACCCTTGCAACAGGGATTCAGGTTTCAAGCGTTTGGGCCATCAAGACCACCGCCAATGGTACCGCTGCCGCTACTGTTCAGCTCCAAAACGGAGCCGGTGCAGTCATTAGTGACGCCATTAGTATCAACATCAACGATACCACCATCGCCCGGTGTTCCTCGATTGACTCAACAAACTCTACCGTCACTGCGGCGCAAGGGCTTCGGGTTGCGTGCGTCAATAGTGGTTCTTCCGCGAATACTCAGTGCCTTGTGTACTGTTTTGGCCAGCCTGTTTAATCATGGGTGCCGCTGGGGTTGAAATACCCGACTGGATCAACCAAGATACCGTTGAGCGGGCCTACGGTCGCGCACTGAAGTATCAGGAAGAAGGTCGGATGGGGTATGCCGAAACCGGGTTGCGAGCTGCACGGGCTCGCGATTCGCGGTTGTTGAAGTGCCTTGAAATGGGCGCGGAAGTGCTCACCAAAATGAGCTACGACCAATTGGGTCAAACCTATACTCATGCAGGCAAAAGGATGGACGCTACAGAAGCGCAGCTCTGGCGTGCAGCTTTTGAGGCGGCAGACAACGGAGATCCGGCCATCCAGTACCGATGGATTTTCGGTGCCGCTGCCGAGCTCGCAGGGTACAACGGGTGAAAATAGGCGGGTTCCCTCGGATCAATGGGGAATTCGCAAGCGCGATCCGTCAGGCTGAAATCTTTTATCCCGGCATTGGAAATATGATCACCGTACAGGTGACACCCGATGCCGGGATGACTGGACGCGCCTTTGGGTATTACAACGAAGGAACCCAAACTGTCGCGCTTTCACCACGTTTGGAAGCCGAGCCGTGCGAGCGTATCCAAGGCATCATTTCACATGAGCTCGGACATGTTGCAGCTCATCTATTTGGGTCGCTGCAAGATTCAGGAATGGGTGAAGAAAAAAAAGCCGACGCTATCGCATCGGATCTTAACGGGCGCACCATGCGGTACGATGCGTGGGACGTTCAAACTACAGGAGCCGGAAGCACAGTGCGACCGGCCTATCTACACGAATAGCTCCACGGCTTTGCAGAATCATCGCTCAGGCGGTAAGGTCTTGAAGTCGGGAGCGCCTTTTAGGGGTTTCAGTGGAATACGAAGATTTGGATTTTGGTGACTACGAGTACGACATTGTGCCCACTGGGTACGCGGGACTTGGGGATATGGCGTACTCTGTCGTTCCAGCGTTGGACGAATTTGGCCTTGGATACGGCGATCTCGGTGACTTAGGCGACTATAGCGGCCCACGTCACAAGCTCGGACCTAAAGGAAAGCGAGCACTCAGGCGGTTTCGTCGTCGGATGCGTAGAGCCACTGCCGCAAAACGCCGCAGAACCTTGCAACGCCTTCGAGCTCGTCAACGGAATATCAAGGCACGGGTTGCACGCGGGGGAAACCTCAGAAAGCGTCGATACGCTCTTTTGGTTCGCAAAATCAAATCTCTGCGTCGAATCATGCGTCGGCCAATCCGGTCGCTTGCTCGGCCTCCATTGCCACCTCGATACCGACGACTGAAACCCACCGTGACGGCCTATCGCCCGATCCGTCCACGGGTTGCGAACTACGCACCGATTAGGCCACCACAACAAGCATACGCCCCTATCGACACCGCAACGAGCGTATACGCCCCAATCCAACCCGCTGTTCAACAATATGGGCCAGTACCAATGGCGTCAGAACCCGGCGCGTCCGCATCGTCAGTAGTCCGCATCCGGCAAACTGCTGGTTCACAAGCGCCAGTCGAGGTCGATTTTGAAGAAGAAGATTTCGAGCTGGAAACCGGGGCCGATCCTGATGCCGCTGCTGCCGCTGCCGAAGATGCAGAAGATGCAATGGACGGGTACGGATCGTATGGAAAAATCTTTGCAGGTAAATTTGGCGGGGTAGTTGCAACGAAGAACAACTACATTCGCCTTCGCAAGAGGTATTTTAAGCTGCGCCGCAAATCCAAGAAAAGCAAGGTTTTTCGAGGTCCAATGCGTGCGGCATACAAGAAGCTCCGCAACATCGAAAAGAAAAATGCTTTCCAGATTCGCAGGCGCAAATCTAAGGGTAAGAAGCCAAGGCCATTCCAATCCCGTTTGCGGAAGTACATCAACAAAGTCGGTGGTATCCGCAGCAAGCTCGCTTCCATTAAGCGTGCTGGCAAGGGAGCTCCCCCACCTCCACCACGCAAGGGTGCTCCACCTCCACCACCTAAAGCCGGTGAGACTTTCGCTCAGTACAAGGCGAGGATGAAGCGGGGCGGCTGGCGAACCCCCCCAAGCGATTTCCTGTCGAAGTCTAAGCGAGGCCGTTTCCGGTGGCGCATGTGGAACCGAAACACGCCTACCGCACGTAGGTACAGGTCAATGTATTTCGCCCGCAAACGTCGGGTTCTGGGTCCACCAAGGCTGCCACGGTATATGCCCATCCCCCGTCCAGTGCCGCAATACACGCCTATACGTCCGTACGTGCCGCAATACGCACCGATTCGGACCCCCGGCCCAATGTTCGCACCTATCGTGCCTCCGATGCAGCAATATGCACCTGCACCAAGGCCGATACCACGCACATACGCGCCAGTGGGGACCGAATCCCCGTACAGCTACACGTACACCACGGCTCCAGCACAGGCGGGTCTAAGCCAAGCTGCTACGGCAGCAGCTCGACGAGCTGTGCAGCAAGCCGAGGTAGTATCCGAGGTTGCTGACGATGCCGAGGGCGATGAACAAGAAGGTATCGGGCTCGGAAAAATCGCGCTCGGAATCGGTATCGTGGGCGCTGGTGCCTACTTCATTTCCAAGGGCAAGAAGGGCAAGAAGGGCAAAAAGAAGCCAGCAAACGGTAGGGCATAAGGATGCGCGGAAGCGACTTTCTACCGCTGGGGGCCAAGCTCGTCAGCCTCATTAAAGGGGCAATGGACCACTACGTCACCCTATCTACCATTCCGCACGATCAGCGTCGTGGATTGGTGGTGCTTTGGGTGCGTAGCCAAATCGACGACTGGCAACCGGAGGTAAAGGGGGTTCGCGTGATGGACGCATCGACCAAGGAGGCCGCATCGGAGCTATTGGGTGGTATTGCTTTTTTGGTTTCCAATGAGCTCAACCGAAGGGGTGCCGCATGAGGTACCGCGACGTTCCGGCGCTCCAAGGGATCACAGACCCACTTGGAACAATCAGCTCACCTTACGCGGGGTATGGCAAAATACCGGCGCTTAGGCTTGCCGCTTCAGAACCAGAGCTCATCGGTCAAGATCCAATTCCATATCTTGAAACCAGTGGATTCGATTCAATCGGTCCATCGAAACCCGACCCTACCCCGCTGCCGAAGCCGACCACTGGACCCATACAGCCCGGTGCTCCGCGTCCATCGGGTCCGCGTCCCGGTGGAGGCCCAACTTTGCCTCCGTTTCTCCGATCAGGACGTAGCTTCGGTGCAATGGTAGTTGCCGGAAACAACTATGGCGCGTTGGGTCAAATCATAGAACAGAAACGGTCTAACCCTGTGACCGCTATCGCGGACGTGATCGAGACATTCCGGCAATCGGGAAAGCAGGCGGGATTGGACACGGCTGCATCAATTTCGGTTCGCGAGGGGGTACCGGTCACCGAGGCCGCGTTGGAGGTCATTAGTACCCGCAAGATGGGAGCTCAAGAGCTCCAACGTCGCATCGCGGGGGTCAAGGCCGAGCTACGCAGCGCGAGGGCCAAGAAGCAGCGAACAAAGGCTAAAAAGTTAGCCGTCAGACTTGCTGCACTTCAGGCCCGGTTGCGGGACGTTCAATCGGGCAAGAAACAAGCTATTGCGGACGATAAAGCAATTGCAGGCGATTCTACACGGATCGCTCCGTGGATTACCTACGCCAGTTTAGCGGTAGGTGTCGCTGGACTATTCGTGGCACTGTACGGAATCGCAGGGAAAAAGAAATGAGTGCAGGTTCTACATTTCACGGATGGGGTCGCTTCGGTGACGAAGATCAGCTGTACAGTGCATTCGACCAATACACGGGCGGGAGCACGGACTACCGTGGGGCAATTCAAGCCTCCTACTACAGCTATCAAGACGGTCTTGCTGGATATGCTGACCCTTATGGGAACATTTTCGAGAGAATCTTTACTCCACGAAAATGGGAGCAGGAACGCGGAAAAGAGGTTGGAACGGCGCAGCTCTTTTCAAAAGGCACATCGCGTGCGGAGAGAAAGTCGCTTCGAGCTCAACGCAAAGAAAGCCGAAAGCTGAAGCGAGCGTCTAAAAAAGCTGAACGTAGAGCCAAGCAGTATCGAACAGTGCGAGGCGATGGCGGCTACGTTTACAAGCAAGACGGAAATAACTGCTACACCATCGTAAAGAGCCCAAAGAAGGGTGCAGGCAAGAAAGTCTGCGAAGGTGACGCAGGGTGGTCCGATATTCATGGTCAAGTGCTGAAGAAGTACGGACCATTCGACCCGACAGCGAGTGCCGCCGATTGGTCAAGGCTACTTCAAACCGGGACAGCTGCGAGTTTAGACATTCTGGACATTTTCACCAAGCGACCAGAGCCCGGTGCAGGCCCACCGCCTCCCCCAAACGCGATGCAGGCAAGTGGTTTTCCCACCAAAACGGTGCTTCTCGTTGGTGGGGGCATCCTAACTCTGGTTGTCGTTGCCTCTCTGTTGAAGAAGTGAGGCACTATGAGTTGGGGAAACGCGAGTACATTTGATTCACAAATAGAGGGATGGGGCCAGTCAGCGCCACCTGCCCCAAGCGGTGCAGCTCCAAGCGGTGCAGACCCGATCAGTGCTGTTTCCGATTTGGCCAATGTAGGAGCTCGAATCGGTGAGCTCATTTCGGCCAACAAATTTCAAAACCAGATGCTCCGCGAACAGAAGCTACAAACGCGGAACGCTAAGATTTCAGCTCGCAGACAGGCAAAATTCGCCCGTGCTGATGCGGCCCGCGCGGATCGTCTACAATCCCGGCTGGCTGCACTGAAGGCGGTAACCGGAGCTCGCGCTAACAAAACCATTGTTGCCTCGGTTGGGGTCATTGTATTGGCGGGCCTATTCCTACTGGCCACACGTTCGCCCAAACCCAAACCGACCAACGGGAGTACCAAGCGATGAAAAATATGGGATACAGAACGCTGCCATCGTTGGCAGTAGGTGAGGGTGCCGCATGGGTTTCTGGACCAATGGGGCCGTACCTTGGCACGCCTTTGGACCCGAAGTGTGCTCATGTCGGTCTGACGTACGACCAGTGGGTCACGGTATTGGTTCATCGACAGCGTAACAAGGCCGGGAACATGGCTGGTGCGGAGCAAGTCACGATCGATAAGTTCCCCGCATACGCTCGGGCTCTTGGGTATGACATTGGCTACGGCGACATGGGATTCGATGGGTGGGGAAACCCTGACACCGAGCTCGATGGCTATGGCGACGTATGCACGCGGACAGAGCGCCGTTACAAGCGTAAAAAGGCCCTTCTTAAAAAGAAGAAAAAGCAGTTTAAGCGCCGTGGGCGTAGGTTTTTGGGTATCCGCACGGGCGATGGTAGCAAACGATTGGCGACCATCAAGCGACGAATGAAAAAGATCCGAGCCAAGGCCGCAGCGAAGTCGTGCCTATGGGTTGGACGGAAGAAGCGCAAAAAGAAGATCGCCAAGCTCGAACGCGAAGAAAAGCAAATGGAAGCCAAGTTGGTGAAGGAGCAGGCCAAGGCCGAGAAGGACTTAGAGGCAGCTACCGCTAAGGCAGTGGCCGCTGCCGAAACCGAAGCAGCGCAACCGGGGGCGAACCCACTTTTCATCCTTGGCGGTGTAGCTTTGGTTGGAATTGTGATGGTCACGCTTCTGAAGAAGAAATGAATTGGGGTGCAAGCACATGGGATACCCAATGGCAACAGGGCTACGGGGAACCGGCAACGATTGCGGCTATCGTTACTGGTGTGGCAGCTCTTTTGTCAGCGGGCACCACTACCGCTCTGGCCCTGAAAAGCGCAGCCGACCGTCGCCAGCAAGCTCGAATAACTCAGCTCAAAAATGCACGGCTGAAAGTGAAACGCAGAGCTCAAGAGGTTCAGGCCAGAAGAATCAAAGTCGATCAGATGATCGCAGCTTCTCAAAACGAGATCACCAAAGCCAAGCAGAAGGCAGCATCAAAAACCCCTTGGGTACTCTACGCTGGAATAGGCGGTATAGCCCTAATCACACTCATCGCCGCGAGGCGAGCTAAACGGGCATGACCCGAAGGAGCCAAAGTGAATATCTTTGCAACACTCAATCAGAATCCCGTCGTGCTTTACGGGCTCATCGGTTCCGTCGCTGGTGCCATGATGGGCGGCAGTAAAAAGGCCCGTACTCAAGCGGCTTTCACTTTTGGTGCGGTCGGTGCCGCAGCCGGGTTTTTCATGGACAAAAGCAACGCGAAGCGCCAACAAGCTCAAGTGAAGAAGCAGATCGCGGTTGAGGCAGCAGCCGATGCAGTAGAGGCTGCTGGTGACGCCAAGGAAGCGGCAATGGCAGGATTCGGAGCGTACGGGAGCCCCGCTAACCGTCCACCGAAGGGATCACCTGCGTACCATCGCGCTCGGCGCATGATGAAGAAGCGGGCCGCTGCAAATACACCAGCTCCGGGTGTCGGCATGATGGCAGTACCGGGCGTTTTCTAATGATTCAACCAGTTCTACCATACGCCTTGGTGGGGCTGGCAGTGGGGAGCCTATCCAATCGTCCGTATTCGGGTGCTTTGGTGGGCTCCCTTTTAGGCGTTGCGCGGACTGTACGTGGTGCCGACGATCCGCAATATGGGTTTTTTCCTACCCTTCCATTTTTGATGGCCGCTCGCAGCGATTCGCCCGGTGGAGATCCCATCGACAGAGACACGGGCAAGGAGAAGGTAAACGTACCGGGACGAGTAACGGACGCTAAATCCGCACGGTTAGCCGCTGCCGTGGCAATGGTGAACAGCGGGCATCTGAAGGAGCTCGGTGGAAAGGCGAATGTGGCTGAAATCGCTACGCTTAAATATGGCGACATGCTTCCGTGGTCAGGTCAAGAAACACCCGATGGAATCCTAAAAGCCACACTACAACGAGGCCCTAAGCTCGGGTTGTCGGAGCGATCCTACCTTATTTACCTTCTGGCCGGTTTCAAAACCAGACAGGCTCTCTACAGTAAGGAAAAGACCAAAAAGACAGCCAAGGCAGCTTCAGAGGCCGTAAAAGCGGTTTCAAAACAAACGAAGGTGACCGAAACTCAATCGCAGCCCCAAAAAGCAACGGTCATAACGGAAATTGTACCGTGGTATCGAACACCGAAAGGAAAAGTAGGTGTGGTGGCGCTGGCTGGCGTTGGTTCAATCGTGCTCTTGTTGGCACTTACGCGGAAGTGAAATGAGCGTACTTGGATTCGTGGCAGACCCGTTTGAAGGATGGAGCGACCCATACGGTACCGCGACTGGATTCAAGTTTTTTGAACGTGGAGCTCTGCACCGTGGAGCTCGGCAGCAAATCGAGAAGGCAAAGCGAAAGGTACCATTGAAGTCGTACCGTGCGGAGGCCACGGACAATCGGTTCATTTCTGGACCCACCAACAATATAGGTGCCTTCTACCGGCTCGCATACTGGTACGCGGTAGCTTCGCGAATCGCCAATACGAACGGAAAAATTCAAGCCTCTCGGATTCTACTGACCGATGCGGAATCAAATCTGGCCAAGGCATCCAAGGCCGCAAATACCGGGGTTGATTCTACAGGCCGCGAAAAGCAGATATTGGAACAGGGTGCGCGAAACCTGAAAGGCGCGGGTTTCGATGCCATCGCAGCCATCGTCAGTCAACAGTCCACCCGTGTCGAATTCGCCAAGGATATACGGAAACAAACAGGCGTAGAGAAGGCCGTACCGGATTTCGTATCCAAAACAGCACAGCTCAAACTGTTGGATGGTACGCGGCCTTGGTGGTTCTGGCCAGTTGTCGGTGGCGCGGGATTGATTGCCCTCGCCATAATCCTTCGGCCTTACGCGGCTATCGCATCGGCAAAGGGTAAATAATGGCCGCGACCACCGACCCTTACGAACGGTACAAGAAGTGGCATTGGGGGAACGAGGCCACCCAAACTATCGACTGGAAAGATCCTGACATTCCCTCGGTGTTGGTTGGAATCGGAAACCTACACGAATTGCACGTTCGTCCTATCGGTGGCGGCAAGCTCGATGAGCTCGTTTTTCAAGACGGATCGAAACACTGGATCGCCTTTGACCACCAGCACCCTAATGAACGGTTGTACCTATTGCTGTCAGGCGATGCACGAAAAGACGTGAAATCCATGCTCGTAAAAAAGAACGGGGAATGGTGGGATCTCGGAGCTCTATCGAAAGCAACAGGCGGTAAACAGGCCAAGCACCCATACCCCGATATTGAAGTGCAGCCGTTAGGTGAGCTCACCCACGTCGTCTACTTTACGGACAAAAAGGGCGACGGATTGAGTCAGTACATTCACGAATTTGGCGAAGAATCGGGCATCGTGCCGATCCTTGCAGCCGATCGAACGGGTCGATTGTGGATTGCGGGAGGCAATATGACTTCGCCTTACGCTGGCATTACTGACTGATTCTCAGTACGATACCTTCGAGGCCACCATGAGATATTTCGGAAACACGGGTCAAGGCGCATCCTGTCCAAGAGCTACCCAAGACCTTGCGCTAAACACCAAGAATCGACAGTTTACCATCGACAAGTACCTATACGGTCCACCAAACCCGTCCCGCCCGTCGATTTGGTATTGGAAGAAACTGGCATCGAAAATTTGGAACATTTCCGAGCAACGCATCACGCCAACTCAGCTCGATGACATTCGGAATATGCGGTGTGGAAACTGCGTGGCTTTCGATGTTTCTCCACGAATGAAAAAGTGTATGCCGGGAACCACAAGCGGTGCCGGGGTTCTTGGTTATTGCTGGATGCACGCTTTCAAGTGCGCGTCACTTCGGAGCTGCGCGACGTGGGCTGGGGGTGGACCGATTACCGATGATAAGGTTTCGTTCGACTGGCAGCGCCGTAAATCAAGTTAGGGAGCTCCTAAACCTCGATTGCGCTGTTTTTTGTGTCTCATAGAAGCCATGACGCCATCGAATCCGTTTGGATTGAAGGTCACAATTGCGGACGGAAAAGGCGCAGACGATTTAGCGCCTACGAATTTCAATCGGCCCCTGATGAACTCGATTTTTCCGTGTGCAGCATAGTCGTGCCACCAAGCCGTATCGGTGCGAGAAGGAACCAAACATACAACCGTGGCACCCTTTGAGCTTTCGTGAAATGCTTTTTCCATCCAGTCTGCGATCTCGCGGCCATACGGCGGGTTCATCCAACAGACCCTCGGTGCCCACGGCTGGATAAGCCCATTGATCTCAGGTGAGAAATAGGTGGGCACCTTGGCGTTCTCAGCTGTCGCGCACACGTCGAGCTCGAAGTCATATTGAGCGTGGAGCTCGTCAAATAGAGCCTGCGGGGTTTCCCAATCCATTCGGTTCGAGGAGAAGTGTACAGACGTGCTCATTTATTTTTCCGTTTGGGCTTCCCGATGATCAGCCGTCGTTTTTCGTCCATCCGTGTTTTTATGATGAAGTCCTGCATGGCTTCACGTAGGGCTGCACTGGCGCTCTGGTGTCCAGCTCTCTTGGCGGCATCAATGAAGTGGTTCCACAAGTATCGCGGCATACGCGCCTGAAGCGTATGCGACGTTTTACCGCGAGGTAGCTTTGGTGGAAGGGCCATAAACAGTGAACAGGTTTGAAGTGTAGTGACAATCGTAACTACACTTTTCGGTGCGTGCATCTTTTCAGATTTAGAGCTCCATGTGAAGGTCTTACGGGGCGTCGGGGGCTTGGATGCGTTCTCGACACTACAAATTCTGCCTCTCTCGACCCCAACAACTTACTCAAGGAAAGGAACATGGCTATGCCGACTACGGGAGCTCTCCTAATCAATCCGCGCCGTCGCAAACGTAAAGCGACAACTAAGCGGCGCTCGACTCGGAAAACAAAGATGACCAAAGCAGCACGTTCACGCGCAGCCAAGCTGGGCTGGGCACGTCGCAAGCGCAAGACGACTAAGCGCCGCAACACCACTGCCGGTATGCGTCGTCGCACCGCTCGCAGAGCCTACATGCGGAAGAACACTCGGAAGGGAGGCGTTCGCAAGACGGCACGTAGAGCATTTGCTAAGCGTCGTAACACTCGGAAGGGAGGCGTTCGCAAGACGGCACGTAGAGCATTTGCTAAGCGTCGTACGACACGCCGGAATCCCGCTCACAAGCGGAAGAACCCGGCACACGCTCGTCGTCGTCGCAACCCCAACATTTTGAATGCCTTGTCGCAGCCATTGAAGCGTATCCCAATCGTGGGCGGCATCGCTTCGGATGCGGTCCAGTTGGGTATTCCCGCCGCTTTCGGTGCAATCTCGATTGAGCCGGTAATGTTCGGATTGAAGTACGGTGGCCAGTACCTTCCCAAGCCCTTGCAGAAACTCAGTTTCACAATCGGTGGAATGGTAATGGGTGCTCTTGTCAAGCGGTTCCTACCGGCTTCACCAGAAGTACGGAAGCAGTTTGCGGTGGCACTGGCTACAGCCGGTGGCGCTATCGACTACTACCGGATGAAAACCGGACAGGGAACGGTTCAAAGCATGGCAGCAGCCGAGCAAGCCGGATGGGGCTCGCTTGAGCTCGAAGCAATGGACGGGCTTGGTGAGCTGGAGCTCGCGATGGACGGATATGGCGAGCTGGAGCTCGCGATGGACGGCTACGGAGAAATCGACTTCGATGACGAAGATGATCTCGACGGGTATGGCGAGCTCGAATTGGCGATGGACGGATATGGCGAGCTTGAGCTCGCGATGGACGGCTATGGCGATGCCGGTGGCTACGGCGAGCTTGAGCTCGCGATGGATGGCTACGGACTCGGCGGCCACGGAGGGCATTCGCCAAATTTTTCTAAACCCGAAATGAGCTACATGGGCTTCGGTGATGCGTCTGCCGCCGATGCCATCGTTTCGGGAAACATTATGACAGATTCAGAAGCAGACGCAATCCTAAGCGGCCCCGGTGAATTCCTCGGGGCCGCTTACGGGCAACCATCGGCGGGAGATCGTGAGGCACTAAGGCGTAAGGCCGCAGCCGCCAGAGCAGCCGCCCTTGCCAGAGCTAAAGCAGCGGCAAAGGCCGAAGCAGCCAAAAGAGCCGCAGCCGCGCGAGCTGATGCCAAAGCAGCCGCTATAGCAGCGGAGAGAGCCGCAGCAGAAAGGGCTAAAGCAGCCGCAGCAAAACAGGATGCGATGGATAAGCAGCTCGAAGCTCAAAAAGCTGCCGCAGCCGCACAGGGCAAGTCACTCGATGAAGCTCGAAAGCAAGCAGCCGAAAACAAAGAGCGAGCGTACAAAGCAGAGCAGCAAGCCAAGGCGCTCGCAGCGAAGGCTGATGAACTCGCACAGGCATACGCGAAAACCCGCGATAAGTCGTCAGCTCAGGCGCAGGAGCTCAAGGCCAAGATCAAAGACCTCACAGAAGCATACGAGGACGCCAAGGCCGAAACAAAGATTCAAGTAGTACCCGGCGCTCAACAGCCCGTGGTAATCCAAAGCAGCCCAATCATTGCATCGCCAGTCGCGGGCCGACCGCATGGACGATGGTGGTGGCTTGTGAAGCTGTATGGATACGACCGTGCAATGGAAACTGCGCGACTTCCAGAACCTCAACGTGGTCGCTACATCAAGCAATTGCGAGACACAGCGATCCGCAACCATCCCGGCCTGATTGCAATGGTCATGCGACCACCAATTCCGGCCTATTAATTTCCAAACCTCGCCGGGGGTTTCCGGCTTACCTAAAACACTAAAAAAGTGAGTAATATCAATGAGTTACGGCATTCCAGGCGTCCCACTTCTTCCTCCCGGCGGGCCGGGAATTTCATCGGTTCCTATGGAACTCCCCAAGGACGTTGTGCGTGTTGGCGAGCAAAGTTTGTGGAGTTCCGCACAGCTTGCTGCCGGTGCGATTGCTAACACAACCACCAGACTCTTTACGACTCCCATCGGGCAAGTCGGGCAGGGCTTTGCGGTTGCCCTCACACTATCTGAGACCAACCTAAAGGAAGGTTCGCGCATTCCAGCAGGGCTCGCATACGACACGTTCGGTTGTGCCTTTATTTGGTACCCGGTCGGTGCCAACCTGATGAATGTTCTGGATGCACAGAACATCTATAACCACGGGATCCTATCGTGGGACTTCTTGCAAACTGTAATCGACGTGGCACCTGTGTCTCTTGTCGGTGCTGGTGGCGGTATCTACGGTCTGAGTGTAGACACGGGTGGCGTTGCTACTCAAGCGACGATTAACAACGGCGCAGGCGGACTTTGGGTATACAGACGTCATCCTGTGAGTCTTCCCGCAAACTCTACGTTTAACATGTTGCTTCGTTTTGGTACTGGTGCACAGAACCTCAACAACGCAACCAATGTTAAGGTTGCGCTTATCGGTGCCTACCGTCAGGCAGTCGAAATCGCGTAGTAGTGTTATGCTGATTGGGGTCGCATCTTCGGGTGCGGCCCCATTCATCAATTATCGTCCACTTTCGGAGCTCAAAAATGTCAGACGAATACGGTTTTTACCCATCTGGACCGGGCGGCGTGCCTGTCGGAGCTCCTTCCGAGTATGCGGGTGCATCATTGAACCCTCCCGGTCGCGCCCAGTTGGGTGGACGCGGGCCGCAGTTGCCCCCCTTTATGCGGACAAACATTTGGCCTCCGCAGCTCCTTCTGTCCACAAACAGCCAAGTTGCTCACGCCACACGGTACTACTCAACGGGAATCCTCAACCAACCGCTTAACGCTCAAGCGACCGTGGTGATTCAGTTCGATATTCCGTGCATCATTTATGCGATGGCCGCAGCGAGCAACGATACCGCCGTAGGTCCATTTCCTTCACAGGTTCCCGGCTCTGGCCTCGATACTTTCACAGCATCGCTCGAACATACAAACGGCGACCGCCTGACAACCCAAGCTACCCTCGGTAGCACCATTTTTGGTACCGCACAGGAACCAAATTTGGTCGGTGGAAACGGATGGGTGTTTGACCGTGGCTCGGGGCTTGTCATCCAAGTCACGCCATTGCAAACCGCAACGCAACGAATCGACTTTACATTCTACGCCATCGAAGAACGCGGGCCACGGAACCTTACACGATAGGGAGTTTCCGTGTCAGATCGGCCAAAATCATTAGTGCAAGGCAGTCCGTTCGAGCCACTTTGGGAAGAACCCGACCCAAGGCAGCAACCGCAGCCGTGGCCACCCCCTGAGCGTTTCAACGCGAGCGGTCACTATTACAATCCAGCGGGAACGAATCCGTTTCCAGCTCCGAGAGACTTACCCCTCGGTGTTTGGTCGGGTTCATACTCGGTTTTGAACATTACGGCGGGTGCGGCGGCGGCTACGTGGCAAAGTCCAGTTTTCGACTTGCGGCCAGAGTTTCGCGCATCGGACGGACGGCGACCACTGCCGAGTATTCCAATTTGGAAGCCGAGCACGGTTACTGGCGGTGCGGGTGGAAAACTGTGGGTTCAAATCCAAAACACCGATACGGCTGACATTTCTGGCTTGACGGTGATCGCTCAAGAATTTGCCCATATCTCGGACGTGAACCAAATGATTTCCGTGGATGGTGGTGAGGACATAACCTCAGAATTCAATCCACTTGCACAGTCCACTATCCTGACGTTTGTGCCGCCCGGTGCCGGTTACCCCTGCCGATACTACAGGCTTAACCTTTCATTTTCCACGATAAGCGGTGCCGGTTCTCCGTCGTTGCCTATCTTCTCCGCGTATTACTAATGGCAGTCGAATTCTCAAACATTGTCAGCACTGGCGTCACTACCGTAGTCGGTACATCGCAGGAGCTCCCGATTCAGGTGCCCGACAATTGCCACACGGTACTGATTACCAATTTGGATGCAGCGAACACTATTCTGGTTCAACAGGCGACAGCTGGCGCAGCGTTGGCACCAACGAGCTCGTTGATTGTTCCTGCCAGCGGTAGCGCATCCATCGTCATCGGTGTCGAATCAGACCGGCCAACGGACATTAACGCGGTCGGTAAACGGCTCGTGTTTGACTCGACCCCTAACGCAACCACCGCGTATGTTACGTTCGTTTGCGGTATTCGGGTTTAGGGGGAACGTATGGGACTGGAACGCGCAAGTACAATTGGTGGCGATGGCATCGGGGTAGCCGGGTTCGCTACCAGCCAAGAGAGCATTACGTCATCAAACCAAAATCAGACGTTTGGAACCCCTCTACTCGTTAAGAACCTGCCCAAGATCGACATTCTGTTTTCGCCCGAAGCGAATCCAGCGGGTGCTACGGGGTTCATTCAAATCGCTCAACGACAAGACGCGAACCCCGGCCAATTGCAGTTTCTTACGATTCAACAGGTGGTATTGGGTACCCTTGCTCCGGTGGTGGTCGAGTTCGACTTTCCAACGGTTTTCGTACGTGTAGGTATCCAAGGGAGCACCAACCCCGATCACAGATTTACGGTCGTTATCGGAGCTCACGGGTAACCATGCGCGTAACTGCGTATAAAGTGGTCTTAGAGCGCGACGGACAGCCCGTAGGGGTATTGGGTCCATACATCGGACGAAACGCCAAGGAAAGCGCCCTGAAGGACGCCAACGAGATTGGTACCGATCCGTTCTGGAAAAAAACCGGCACAACGGCTACGGTGATTACTACTCGCGCCAATCGAAGCGGTAGGAGCTCACAGTGAAATACAAGGTCATTGCACGTAACTCAATATCAATCGTTGGCGTCATGGGTCCATTCGACAGCTACAAGACGGCCCATGCCGAGGCACAGCACCTTGCGGACAAGGTGGGCCACAAAAAAGACGTTGAAGTGCTATTGCTCGATGAAAAGGGGATGAAGTCGCACGGGATTGATCCTGAAGTGAAAGCCATCGAGGACTTCAATGCGTTCGATAAATCGGGTGCGTTTGGACCCGTCCAGTTGCGTCAGAATTCAAAGAAACGCAACCCCGAAAAATCCGTGAAAACCTACAAGGTCGATGGGGTACCATTGGTCAGGGTATACCGCGACACAGACTATGACGAATACTCGGTGGTCGCGCTTTCATCCAAAGGTCGGCCAGTCGAGAGCTCCCGTTATTTCGCGGACAGCCGATCTGACGCCTTGGCTACAGCCGAGCGAATGTTGGATGAGGTAAGCCGTAAGGCGAATCCCGGTCACGACTGGATCGGTGAGGTCGATCAAGAAATCGAGGACGATGGCACCGAAGGCGCGTTCACCCGGCAAGCTCGACGGGCCGGGTACAAAAACACGATGGAATTTGCCCGCAAGGTAATGAAGGGATGGCGAAGCGGTAAAAAGACGGTTTACAACAAACGTACCAAGAAGCAGCAACGCATCACGAAAAAGACCATGAACCGTGCCAACTTTGCGATCAACGCTCAGAAGCGGCGACGTAACCCACCAAAAAAGAATTCTTTTTTAACCGACGACCAGTTTGAATCCAAGTATGGGGTGCGTCCCGGCGACAGGTTCACAGACCGACACGGAGAATGGGTTGTCGATTATGCTGAGTCGTATATCACCGACCCACCAATCGTCACAATCTACCACGCCGACCGGGGAAAAGGACACGCCGTATCAATGGGAGTGTCGCAGCTTCTCGACCCACATTTGTTTACTCAGAAGCGGCAACGGAACCCCGGCCCGGACTACCTCGCAGAATCATTTGGTATCCCGTCGTATGCTGGTTTCTTTGTGTTGCAGAACATGAGAGATGGTGGACTCGCGAAGATGGTCCTATATCGCTCACCATTCGATGCCCGCCAAGCTGCCGAGCTGGAGCGAATGAAAGCAGCACGAATGGGATACAACCCAATTCCAGTGCAGATTGTACCTTCAGAAAGTATCCCTAATATCCACCGTTTTTACCCAGAAATGGAAATCGCTGAGAGCGGGGGTTTTTTCAGCAACCCAAGCCATGAAACCCCATCATACCTTCAGCTTTCTGGCCCCATGCTCGAAGAAGTCAGCGAGCTGACGAATAAAGCCAAGCGCGACATCATTCGGGCCAAGACAATACAAGAGCTCTACACAGCGTATTACCGAGCTCTGGATCAAATCAATACCCGCTGGCGGCTGCACACCCCTACTATGCGAAAGACGTTGAAGCGGGATTATGCAGCGGGCGATAAGGACGTGATCGCCTATGTTCAAAAAGCCAAGAGCTTGGCAGACGAGGCCCGCGCACTGGCAGCGTTCGCATCGAATAAGGCTTGGGAAAAATTGGATGCGGAGGCCGATGCCCGTCGCCTACGGGCCGAAGAAGAAATGTTCAACCGGCATTACTACCTGCTACGGGAGATCATGGGCCACGATCCCGAATTGTTCGCCCGTCGCAACCCGCATCTGGTAGTGGGTGAAACGGCCAAATTCTCAGACCAATTCATGCAGTGGCTCGAAAAGTACGGAAGCCAATACTATACCCCGTACCAAATCGAGGACTTCACACAGGCATACCAGACTGGCGCTGAGTTTGACGTGGAAGCACAAATACCCGGTGGCTACGAAGTGTTCGACGGCAACAAGTACGGGGGGGGAGGACCAGAGCGCCGTCATGCTGACGAATTA
>Ga0209232_1000131_pt1 | contig 46361 bp, 61 predicted proteins | sample ETNvirenome_2_60_FD_184066 | JGI IMG/M metagenome (GOLD analysis project Ga0209232, IMG submission 184066) | Marine viral communities from the Pacific Ocean - ETNP_2_60 (SPAdes) (version 2) | ecosystem: Environmental > Aquatic > Marine > Oceanic | place: Pacific Ocean | collected 2013-06-22 | reverse complement strand
GAGAATCTTTATTTCCTGTGAGGTCGGGATTGATTAGAATAAAATAATCATAGTTATCAATATCTAAACCTATTACACCACCCGAAGGATAATTAGAAGTATCATATTTGAACTTACTATTATTTACACTAGTATCATTGCTATTTGAATCATATACTTTTATTTTATACGAATTAGTTTCATCTCTGTTTTTAGCATAAGTGCTTAATGAAGTATTAGTTGGATATATCCGATTCACAATTAAACTAGCATCATCGTTTGATACACCACCACTATGAGGAGCATTTCTTATTTCAATGAAGTTAGCAGAATCAACCCAACTAAGACCTGTTGTTGAGTTTTCATATCCTATTTGAGTTGCTTTAAATTGGGGATTAACTGAAACATCTGAAAAAGCATCACCACTAACAAACTCATTCCTTTTATCATCATAATCACTAGTTACGTCAGTATCTTTTTTACCGACATTAATGGGGTAAAACATTCTACCAGTTGTAGTAGTCGCCGCACCCATTTACTCACCAAACCTGTAATAAAACAATATATTACTATAACTTGGAGAAAGTGTTTTGGTAGTAGAAAGATTTGGAGCATTACCACTATGCATTGCTATTTCATATATTTCACCATAAAACTGTTCACTAGCAGACGACCCTTTTCCTATTTGACAATCACTAGGATGTAAAGTTACATTAGACTCTAAATGTTGCATTGATGCTTGTAAAGAGTTATCAAGATATATTTCTGCTGCATGTTTTAGATATGTAAAAGATATCTTATACATTTGTTCTAAGTATAATGCTTCTTTAACTTGATGAATATACACTTTAGATTGAGCAACTGTTTGAACCTTACTCATTGTTAATACACCGTTTGAGTAATTAATATCATCTATCACACCAAGAGAGTTTAAATTAGAATCAAAAAGTTCTGTTCCTTTTGCTAACTTGTAAACATTCATTGGTGTTCCTAATGCTAGTGTTAAATTACTACCTCCTTGTCCTGCTAAACCACCTGCTCCTATATTAGTATAAGATGTAGTATTACCAACATAGTGTCCATAAGAATCATAAAATCCTGTCAGTTTATGCTCTGCTTTAATTAGTGTATCAGTTTCTAATGTTTGAACAGTACCATTCGTTGATTTGAACTTAGCCACTATTTTATACTCAGCAGGTTGATTGTAACTATTTTTAGTTGTATTCTCTAGATACAATTGTACATTTGTATTATGAAAAATCATTAACTTGAGAGGAGAAGCAGTATGTAACGCACTATTGGATGTACCTAATACACTAGTACTCTCATATGTAGTTGCCCTGTTGTTATTAAAATCACTAGGGTATGGCGGAGTTTTGGTAGAATCTAATACACCAAACTCTGTATTATTATTACTATCATCTTTATACTTTGCAAACCCATTTACATCATAAGGAGTAATAATACACTCAATAGTAAATGCTCCTGTATTATCCCAAGGACTTCTATCTCTCACATCAGAAATAGTATCAGCAGTAGGAGTAGCAAGGTTATCGCTTGATGGTTCTACTTGAGTAACAGATATATCATAATCTAGATTTAAGTAACCACTTGACAAAAGAGGAAAGACTAGTTTGTATGGACTACCTGCATATGCGTTAACCATTTCTAATCCCTCAATCTAAGAAGTTATCCGCTATCACCTTTGCTTCCTCAAACTCCAATTGGAATTGCACAGATGGAAACTCCTGTCCTGAAACTGTTGTTGAAAATGAACGAATAAATCCTGTAATTCCTAGAGTAGCAGAATCCGTATCCGTAGAATTGTATGGAGTAAAATATGCTTTACCTCCGCCAACGGCAGCAGTAAAATCATTATCATATTCTCTGTTTTTCCATGACCAAGGTATTAACTTACAATCATTCAAATCAGTATTCTCATTAGTATTTTCATGATATTCAAAATCATGATTAACTCTACTTGGGATTAATATAACAATCTTGTTTATGTTTTGGTCATCTTGAAATGTACTAGCATCAACATAAGAATGAATTAACTGTGCTAATTCAAAAGAAGTAAATCTTCTTGCCTTTGATTCCCCATCTTCTGTTTTCTTTTTAGTGATAGTTTGGTCAACTAATATTCCTGTTACACTAACAGTCTTTTGAGCCATACCAATATCCATAGCCAAATTAAGAGACTCACCTCTTACTGCTCCTGAGAATGGTACTCCTAGATTCATTACTGTTTTACTTGTTGATACTGTTAAGTCACTAGCGAGTAAAGAGATTCTATTTTCTTGTCCACTACCAAACTCATTCCTTCTTTGTAGTTCTAAGAATACTCTGTAATTTGGTTCAGCCATCACAATCTCCCCGTAGTATGTGCTGTTCTATTCATTCTTAGATTAATTTCTCTAGCAACCTTATTTGCTATATCTCGTATCTCTGCATCAGAAGCACCAACTCTACCATTAACATGGACATGTATTGTACTGCCTCCTGCTCCTGACATTCTTCTACTTTCAGCATTAGAGTGTACTCTTGCTCCTGAAGGTAGTCTAACTAGTTCAGGCCCACGTTCACCTACTATTGCTAAACCACCACTACTTACTCCGCCACTAGCAAACTGTGGAACTTTGCGACCAAATATTTTACCGTCTCTTCCCCCCAAGAACCCGAATATTCCATTAGCAACTCCTGCAATTAATGCTAATAGTGTTTGAACCATAACTTTCAATAATCCACCTAATATTTGAACAATACCTTTACCCATTCGTAAGAAACCTTCGTATAATGCTCCCCCATCACCAGAAAATGCTGCCATAAACATTTCAGCAAATCCTTTGAATAAATCAACAAGTCCATCAAATATCATTTTAAATCCACCTATTTCTTCTTCCAGTTTTCTAAAAGCCTCAAATATTTTCATTTTCTTTAAAATGAATATTAAAAGTGCAATTCCTGTTGCTATTAATAAGAAATATATTAAAAACTTAGATAAAGCAGCAAGACCTACAACGAAAAATTGACCTATCTTCCCTGCTATTGGCGACAATTTCTTAGCGATATTATTCATCCTTTGTCTATACATTTTTCTATCGCCAAATGGGGTTTTATTCAGAACTTCACCTGCTGTATCCCTTGCCATACCTATATCTCTAAGTCCTCCTGTTCCTCTAACAAAATGTTTTCCAATTCCTTGACTGAAAAACTGTTCTCTACTTTCTTTGAAATAGTTCATAACACCGCCCTTTCCTTCACTGTCTGCTCTAAAACCTCCTGCAAGAAAATCTCTTGTAGCGTTAGGCAGTAATGATTTTACTATTGCTTCATTAACGCTTTTCTTAGCCTTGTTTATTCTTTCTTCAGCCAAGTCCCAATATTTTGTATATTCCTTTTTAGCATCAACACCCTCTACGCCACTAAACATATTATACACTGGGTCATCCAGTAATGCTTTACCGCCTTTAACTAACTTTTCTCTAGCCTCTTGTATGTCTTTTAATGATTCAGCCAATTTGATGTTTGATTCAATTGCTTCTATTGTTGATTTAGTGGCTTCTTCCTGTCTTTTGTGATATACGTTGATAATGTTACCAACCGCACGAATCTGATTTTGAACTCTCCACAACCCTGTACCCGAAAGAATACGACTGATAATATTCCATTCTTGACTACTCCTAGCAAGTTCACCAAATGCTTCCCCCGTTCTAGTTATAGAAGTATTAGCCCTATCAAATGCTCTACTTAGTTTAGACAAATCTTCTGTTGCCCTAGTATTGGCTTCGTCGCTCATTTTTCTTCATCTCTTTTTCTATTTCTTTGGATTTCAGTTCCTCTACTTGTGCATGTATTTGTAACATTTCGTTCATTAATTTTATTGATGTATGTTGTGCTTCCGCAGGACTTATTGAGAAAGTCTTGCAGTATGAATATAATATAATTCTAAAGGCAATAGTAGGCTCTACTTCTCTACCGTTTAATGCTCTACGAATTAAATTGCTTTTCCCTTATCCTCCTCCTGTAAATCAAAGAATGGGTTTGGGAGGACTTCTTTTAACTGTGACCCAACATAAGGGCTTAGTCTAAGTAATTCTAAAGTAGTAAGTTTAGGTTCTGTTTTATCAACAAACTCTGTACACATGAACTTGTACATTTTATTCAAATCAAGAGTCATTTCACCTGTCTCATTCATCTGCATAACAGAAGATAGTGCTTGCTCGACTTGTAGCCAAGTGGGTTCTTTAACCCATACTTTTAGTACTTCATCCGAATCAGGGCTTACCCTTATCGTATGGCATTCGGTGTTTACTGTCGCAAACAAACTGTTCTTATCACTTACTATTTTTTCTTCACTCATTTTATTTTCCACCTAACTAAAAACTAACAAACAAACGATGTTAGTGGAATGTAATGAATATAATAAAGGTTCTAACTTACTTAGAGTCCCCCTATATTCCTGATGCAGATTGAAGTATTTTCCAATCTCCTTGATACTTAGCATCTGCTAATGTTCTAGCACTAAGAACTACATCTACTTGTACTGGCCCTTTATCTTCAGGTAAAGGAATAGTTACGCTTTGTGTAATGTAATCTTCAAACTTTAATTCAATGTAATCATCTACTGTACTATTATCCATATCCTTAGCAAACCTTAGAGTTAGTTGTTGACCACTACCGTTAGACTCACCATCCTTTCTTAGTTCATCCCAAATGGTTGTATCTGTTATAAGCAATGATAAGTTAATGTCATATGTTCTCTGAGCAGGTATATGTGCTGACATAACTTGACGAGAAGATTGACCTATGAATCTCTGCGGTGTTATGTTGTTGTTGATAGCAACACTACCTGACTTTACTCTAGCAACAGTCTGACCATACAATTTAATCTGTCCACCGGAAAACAAGTAAGGTCTAATGTTAGTATCATCGGCATGATAGTTGAATAAACCAGTAGCAGAACTGTCATTTGTTCTTTGCCTTCTTCTTGGTGTATAACCCGCAGGAGCATCAAATGCCCTTCTTGTAACTAAGTCTAGATTTGCTTTCAACTCTTGACCTTCATCAAAGTTCATAGTCAAACTGTTTACTTGACATCCAGTAAATACTCTAGCATAGATGTCTTTGAATGGTCTTGTAGTGCTATCACTTGAAGTACCTAATGAACCAACATAATAGTTAGCATCTGCCAATCCTGATTTTTCATATGTTAGTTCTAATGCGAAAGAAGGTAATGAGTCTCCATTATTCTCAGTAAAATCATAGATATAATATCCACCTGTATTTTCTGTTACTTGTTGTAATGTAGATTTATCTGAACTTGGAGGATATTCTTTTCCTCCTATTGTTCTAACAAGCCTATGGTTAGTTGTATCTATTGCTACTCCCGTACCTGATAAACTGTCTGCTGAACCTAATGCATGAGCCGTTCCACCACCTGCTCCTCCGTTAGCAACAGTATAGTCTCCTAGTGCATAGTATAACCAAGAACCATTACTCATTGAAATATCTAATGAACCACCACTAACAGTTTCTCCTTTTTTAAATTGATATCCTAGATTCCTACTACCACCTAATGCTAATCCAACTTGTGCTATCTCTACTTCTACATTTGGTGGAGTTAGAGTATTAACAAGACCTAGCCAATTATCTGCTAGTAATGTTGGTTTTCCTGATATCACATTAGGAGCAGGTGCAGGTGCGCCAAAAGATAAGATAGTAATATCAATGTCATCATTATCTGCATCTCCAACATCTTCTGCAAAAGTAATAGTGTTTCCAGTATTACTCTTAATCATGTATGTCCCGCTAAATCCAGTAGATGTGTTGTTGACTACCTTAGCCATACAGCCTTGATATAAATTAGTAACTAAAGTCAACGCAACTGATTCAAGACTAGTAGCAGTAACATCCACTGTTGCAAAATCACTTGCTTGAAGGTCACAATCTGACAAGTAGATGTCACTTTCAGGTATCATTGTAGCACTTACATTTGCTCCTGTAAATACCTCATCTGTCAAAATTGTCGTTGTCGTCATACGCTTCTCCCCATTCTCTTCATCTCTACGCCTAGTTTATAGCCCAATAACCTTTTCTTTCTATCATTGGCTTCACTCCTACTTTGCAACTTTATTATTTCTGCACTATCGGTATAAGTTGTTCCTCCCACTGTCGTAGATATAGTAGGGCTAAGAGAGTTTGTCTCAAGAATGTGTCGCACAATTCTGTATAATATTCTTAGTCTATCTCTAGACGTTGTATTATCAGCAAAGTCTCTTCTATGTAATACTCTTATGTGTACTGTAAAAGAGAATGTTTCATTTCTAACTGCGTAATCCATAGTAGGATATGTAGTAGAAGAACTATCTTCAAACACAACAATAACTGCTGAATCACTATCAGCATCTACTCTTCTTCCTTCGTTTGGTTCAATTGAACGAACATCTATTACTTTAGGAACAGGTAAGTTAGTTGCTATCTTACCACTGTTGTATAATGATGTTGCAGACGAACTCCAATTATCTGTAATTAATCTCATTACAAAAGTAACTTCATCAAGGAGTTCTGCCATTTACTGCCTCCACTGCTTTTTCTTGTACTTTACTAACAAAGATATCTAATGCATGTTTGTACACTTCTTCATCACTAAGAGAAAATCCTGCGTATCCTAGTTCTGCTAACGCTTCATTTCTTTCTATCTCTCTATCCAAGAGTTCACGAAATAAATTGTTTAAGTCTTTCATAGTATCACGATATAAAATGTATTAAGTTCTTTTTACCATCAACTATTTTATTTGCCTCTTCAAGTAAAATATCATGTTTGGTTTTCAAATCAATATTAGATTCTGTTTCAGCAATTAGAATAGAGTTGTCGTCATGCCGAATAACTTCTGCTGCCACAAACTTAGTCGCTGCTTCATGTATTGGTGCAGGTACTCTACCATCTCCTGCTACATATGCTACTCTAATAGAATGATTAGTGATGTGAGGATATTCTTGTAAAAAGAATATTTTCCCCTCACTTTTCATTTGCCAAAAGTCTCCTCTTCTTCGTTGGTCTTGGTGGTCGGTAAAACCTTCTACTGTTCCGAAGGTAGACGAAATTGTACAGTTAGACCCGTCATCACCTAGAAGTAATGAAGATATTACAATTGTATCTCCTTGTTCTGAATCAGTGGTAGCATAGAAAAAATCTGAAATATGTACGCTATTATTTCCGTTTGCCGTTACAGTTTTAGATGCAGTTTCTCCTGTAAACTTAGCCGTCTTCATAGGATATACTTCGTTAATAGCGTCAACTATCTGACTTGCAGTAGTCTTAGGGCCAAAGTTATCAAAGAAGTCAGTTGCTTCATCTAACTCAAAAGTATATGTTCCCACCGTTAAAGATATCTTCCAAGCACTATTAGTCACAGTACTTGGTACTGTTAGTCTAGCAGTAGCAGATGCTAAGTCTTTCCAAGTATTTCCTTGATATATTTCTAATCTAACTAATTTTTGAACTTTAGGTTGCGATAGTTGTATGAATCCAACATAGTCTTTGTATGGTCTTACTGGGTATGCACCTTGATTAAATGCAGTATCGAAAGAATGAAACTCTTCATGATGTAGTATTGGTCTATATGATTGTTTTATACTATCATCTATTTTTTCTTCTACTCTTTTTATTATCTTACCTACTTCTGCTCTTGTAGGTGTAGTACTATCAGTAAATGCTCCTATTTGTAGTAGATTAGAAACATCAGTATGTGTAGTATAATGTCCATTTCCTATTGTATAGTTTACATTAATATTAGTAAAATCACTTGGAGAACTTACTTTACCCATCTAATCACCTTTCTATCATTTCCTTTAATCCTTCATATTCGCTATATACTAATATTATTTCATCTGCATCATTAGCATCAGCCCCACTTTTTCTATCCTCTATTTGTTTCTCACTAGCCCCTACTCCTGACTCAGCAAATCTTCCTGTTCGAAATCTATCTTTACCTCTAGAAACTCTTCTACCAATATTAGTGTCTACTTGTGTAGTAATTACTACATCCCTTTTGAAAGTTAATATTGGCATTCCTTCACTATCAGAAACTTTGTATTCTGTATCGCCTTCTTTTTTCCATTCTTGACTATCCATCAATTCTTCTCTTATGATGCCTACCAACTCTTCTGTGTCTCCTGCGTATTGTAACAATGGAATAATATTCACTGATTCTTTGTAATCTGTACTTTTTATATTGCTTAATATTTCTTGTACCTTTTTAATAAACATATCATGATTACCAAAAGCAGGATAGTATTCTTTAACTTCAGTAATAACTTTACCCTCTTTATCTTTCTTAGGATTACCATCTTTATCATAAACAATTTCTTCTATACCAATTGGTTTTTCCTCTCCTGCAACTGCTCGAACTTTAGGCTCTTTTCTATCTGCTGTTGCTATTTGAACTCTTTTCTTGTTTTTGTCAAGAGCATACATAAACATGTTATACATTTTGTCATCTTTAGGATTAATTACTGGGGCAAATCGAGTTTCTGTTTGTGTAGGGTTTGATATGTTATAATCATCACTCTTAATAGAAGTAATTAGTCGGTTGAAAAATCCAACCAATTCCTTTCTTCTTTTAACACTTAATATTTGTATGAATCTAGGAAAAGGTGCTTCCTTTTTATCATAGACATAACTACCCCAATTAGATTCAAGTTCGTCAAATATTCCTTTTAGTTTGATAATGCGTTTTGCCATATCTTTAGCACTTTTATTGAGTTTCTTGTCTGCATCTCTTCCACCACCTTTCAAAGTCCAATCATGGAAATCATCTGCATCTTTCCATTTTTTTAGTTTCAAAGTAATTTTTACCTTCCCTAAACTTATTTTGTTTTCTCTAGGAGTTAATGCTCCTAGTATTGCATTCTTTAATGGTGATTTTCTTTGAGAACGAACTATTTCAATAAGTTCTTTTTTATTTGGTAAAGATATTTTTTCTATTTCTTCCCAAACTTCTTCTTTATTATCAAAAGCATCATCTGAAGTAAATGCTTTTTTTCTTCCAAATACATTTAATTCATACTTACCATCTTTGAGCATTTTTAGTGTAACGAGATTGTTTGAGCCTACGGTTTCAGCCTTTCTCAACATTTTTTGAGTAATACCTTCATCATCATCTTCATCTATTGTCATACCTTCAGCAACTTCTCTATCCATTTCTTGTTGATATGCCTCTTCTTCCTCTGCATCCTTTTCTTCTTGAGTCTTCTCTTTTTGTTGGGCTAGTTCTCTAACTCCTAGATTTTTTCCGGTTACAGCATTAAATTGAAAAGAGTCTTCTCCTAATTCCCCATAGCCTTCAACTTTGAATAGTTTTTTGAAATACCCTTCCGTATCAATAGTTATGACTTCTCCTGTTGTTTCCAAAAAATCATCTAATGTAGATGGGTATAGTATAGGTTCATTTCTATCGAATGCCCCTACTAGTCTACTACTTCTTTTACTGTATTTTTGTTCTCTTCTTTTTTCAGCAGATTTCTTATCCTTTACATTATCATCAACATCGGTATCATCTAATCCTTTACCGTATCTTTTGCCTAACAGTTGACTTACTTTCAAGTCATTTCCTAAATCAACTAATGTGATTTTTTTTTCTCTCATGTCTTTTCTTAACCCTTCAGAAAATGCACGATTCTTTCCATCAGATGTAACATATCCTAGTCCTTCTAATGCTTCTACTAAAGGTGCTAACTCTGCCTTTTCTATTTTAGACAAAAAGGAATCGAGATAGCCATCATATACATCTTCATCAAAATAAAGATTAGTACCTTCATAATCACTATCATCTAGTGTGATTAGATTTCTTGTTACTCTTCTAACCTTTTGCATGTTAGAAGTATTAGAAACTGAATTGAATATATATGCCGATAAGTTTCTGAATAAAGGTTGTTCGTCTAATAGGTCTTGCCAAGTTTTTCTTTTGTCATCAGGGGTTAGAACAAAGCCTGTTTTTAGCCTATCTACTACCTTATCATTTACTCTTATATCCGGCATTCATCAGACCCCAACCTATGCAAGCCACTTAGCCCATGCAACTGCTTTACCCAAACCTGACGCTAAACCTAATCCACTTTGAGGTGGAGTATATGTTGGCTGTCCTGTTTGTGGGTCTATCCAATAAGGATTATTCATGTTGTCATAGCCACTTGGAGGAATAGGATACCCACTACCATTTTGCAAAGCCATTTGTTGTTGCATCATAGTGTTATTCATATTAGTAGCCATATTGCCACCTTGTATTTGACTTGGGTTTAACCCTTGAGGATTAACACCCATTTGTGGGGTTGTTGTAGGAGTCTGTTGTTGTGGTGCAGAGAATCCTTGTGCTTCAAGATATTGTTGTTTAGCCATTCTTCTTTGCATTACAACTTCACTATTGATAGCAGTAGCCAATAGATTCTGTAAATCTAAATCAATATTTTCTTGAGTGATATTTGTAAAATCAGTTAATGCATCAGGTGACATTACTAAGTTTCCACTAGAACTTTGATTAAACTCTAACTTAACTAACATTTGACTAACAGTTCTTGTAACTGTATCCTCAATTAGTTTTTCTAAAGCACCTAAAAATGCTTCACCGTGATACTGAAAGAAATCTTCTACATGGTTTTCTTGTAGTGTCAAAAGGTTGTTCATTGCCTTAAATTGTGTTTGTTGTTGTGCGCCTATTTGTGTTGATAACGCACTATTACTTGTTCCGAATAATCCCATTACTCTACCTCCACCTGCTCGAATCCTGATGACACCTTAGCCCCTTCGGTTAATAGTGTTTTGATTCTTTCATTGATTCCGTTGTTTTCTATTACTAATCTAAACAACTCTTCTTCTTTTGTTTCTGATATATTAGAAGGGGGTTTTATAGACCAACCTAATGAAGACAGAGATTGTATATCTTGTTGTTTTAATCCTGTTAATGGCCCACTTGATAATGGGTTCAAACTCTTTGCAGAAGGAATGTATGCACTAAACGAAAGACCATGTTCATCTGCTAATATCTGTTGTTCTAACATCTCATACTGTCTGTGTATCTGAGCGTGTTTCTCACAATATGTTCCTCTCATTGGATATCCTTTTCTTACTTTATGTAAAGGAAGAGGAGGTCTCATTGCATCTCCTGCTTCCCAAATCTTTTGAGAACCACAAACAACACACCTATCTTTTAGATTATATTTGAATCGGTATGGTATTTTTAAGAACCTTTTTTTCTCAGGCATTAAAACCTTAATTATTTCTTTCAATTGTTTCTTAGGTTTAACACTTTTATACTCATAAATCATTACTGCTCCGGCTGCTCTAGCAGCAGAAAATCTATCTAAAAAAGGGTTCATCCCTGTATTTGCTGACTGTGCGCCTATCAAACTTGGTGGTTGGAATTGCATTGACATCTATATCTCTCCCTTAGTAGTCCCTTATCATTGTTAGGATTCCCCTATATACCATCTCTGAATCAGATTTAGCACTTACAATATACTTATGACATGGTATTCCTTTATCATTTAACTTTTGCATACCTGCTCTAAACGATTCGAATATAGGGTGCTTTTCCATCTTACCATCATAGTCATATTTATCTTTCCATAAGTCATATTTGTTAGCCCAAAGAGCAACTGCAATTGGGTAATCGTGCATTTTCTTTTTCTTTCTTTTTCCCTTTACATTCCAATAAGGAGAACAAATTGTATCTACTAAAAATGTCCAACATAGTTGTTGCTCTATATCATAGTGCTTATCCATATGTCTATCGTCAAACATGAAAATGATATACTTGACATGTCTAGTTCTCATGTCTTCTACCCATTCTTGCCAAAATACAGTCTCCCCACCTATATCTGCCGATTTAATTGTATGAGCATCCCCATCTAATTTTACATATTTTCTAGATGCTCTATGTCTACCAACAGTTCTATCTGTTATTGCAGGTACTTCTCCTCTAGTTCTCAGTTGATGATGTAGTGTAGTTTTACCTGCTTTACTTGCACCATATACACCAAAAGGAATTGAGTGTAACCTTTGATACATTTTATTCATGGCTTCAACCATCAATATGGCAAACCCTGCCATTACTGACATTTGACCTCAACCCCATAGATGATGCCAAAAACTAAACAACCCATCTAGTATCCACTGAAAAACATTAATTCCAAACAAGGGTAACATGTGTCCTATTGAAAAACTAAACACACAAGCGATTCCACCCCAAAGAAAGAATCTTGCTCTTAAGAACCAAATATCAGCAGAGTGCGCTCTTTGTAAGTCATATGCTAAAGTAGATTCATCAAACCCCATCAGTATTTCTGAAACCATCCCTCACCCTCATTCATTAAAATTAGTTAAAAATGTTGGACTCAACGCATTATCATTTTGTGCCACTGTTTGCATGAATGGTGTTTGTATCTCACCATAATTTTGTTGTTGGAATGTTTGATTAAACTGACGTAGTGAATCTCTAACTCTTTTACGGTTCTCTTCTTCTCTAGCCTTTCTATTCCAATATCCATCTATGTTTCTCTTTAACAAGAACTCTTCTATAACGTCATTTAAGAATAAATCAAAGACTGCTTTCATAATCATAATTAATCCTACGGTAGATATACCAAATAGAACTGCGTGTGAAAATCCTCCATATGGGAAGTTAACTCCTACCATTTGATAGAAATAAATGTTAACTCCACTCATTGCTCCAACGAACAATATGGTCATTATTAATCTTGTATCTGTATCTATTGATGGCAAAGTATCAACTCCATGTACAGGAGTATGCCCCACCACTCCCACTTAGTATTGCAGTAATACCAGTACCCATTGCTCTACCATGCATATCAAACTCAGCAGTAGTATTAGCAGTCACTATTAATCTAGCAACTTCATCAGCAGTACCAACAGTAGTACTGTTATGGTCATATATTTTCAAAGTTGCAGTTCCAGTTGAAGTAAAATGAATACTGTTTAATTTACATACTCCATTGTTAAGTACTGCACTAGCGGTTCTAACGGGGCTACCTGCAACTCCCCCAACCATCATTTCACATCCTTCTTAGTTGCTGTTTTCTTAGCAGGTGTTTTCTTTGCTGTTGTTTTCTTAGCAGGTGCTTTTTCGACTTCTTCTTTAGCAGGAGTAATAGTTTCAACTACTGTCTCAACTACTTCTTCTACTTTCTTTTTTGTTGATGATTTTTTCTTTGGATAAAGAATAGATAGCACATCGTCATCTTCTGCAACATTAAGATGTCTCTTAAGATATTTTAATCTTCTTTCGTCTAAAGATGATATAATTTTTTTATCATCTGCTGTAAAATCAATAAGTATTGATTCATCACAACAATAGTCTACTGCAATATTAGCAGGAACTTCACACCAAGTATGCGCCCCTATGGAATATTCGCCTTTTCCTATTACTATCTCGCCTTCAGGTCTATGTCTTACTAGTTTCATTAATGCCATATTTATGCCTCTATTATAATGGGTAGTAACCCCTACCCCGATAGTTCGGAGTAGAGGCTACTACTTTACGTTTTCACTCATCAAAGTGCTTAAGCACTCTTTAGGTTGGTAATCTTACCTTGACCCTTGAAGAAAGAACAACAGGTTTCAGCCATTGTTCTGTACATTCCTTGGTTTCCAAGTTTACCAACACCGAATGGGTTTCCACTAGTGATACCATCCTCAAAGTATTGGGTTGGTTTCATAACAGATAGCCACAAGTGGTCAGTATCTAGAATCAGTATGTCACTGATACGGTTAGATGTTCCTGCACCTGTTGATGGCATATCTTTAGCAGGGATAATTGGTATGTCATAGTATGTTGCAACTCTGAAACCAACTTCTTGACCCTTAACACCACGAACACCATTATGGGTAGGAACAATCTCTTTCCTGTCCATGAATCTCTCTTGTGCTTGTAGCAAGTCAGAGATTTTCTGTATGGTATCATATCCAGTAATGATAACTTTAGGGTTTCCACCATTCTGACGGATTCTACGAATCATGTCATTAAGTAGGCTTAGAGTTAGAACTCTACAATCACCTGCTAGGTATCCATCACCGAAATCAACTTCTGCATCTAAGAAGGAAGCAGTTCCGGTGTATGTGAAGTTTCCACTACTACCAGTATTACCAACTGTTACAGTTCTTGTTGAACCGTAGATAGTTGCAGCATCAGCAATCTGAGCAAATGTACCATCATTGTTCTTACTGTTATGGAAGATGTTATCTTCTTGCATCATAGCCAATTCAGCAGCAGATGAAACTATCTTCATTAGTGAAGTGTAGTTCTTCTCAATACCTGTTGTACCGTTCTCGTTGTATTTCTCAAGAGGCATAACTAACATCTTGCTCTGTACTTCAGCGTGTAGTTTACCCATGTCTTCTCTTACGATAGCACGAATATCACCAACACCGTCATCAATTGCAGCAAGTTCCATTCCAAGTTCTGAGAACTCAAACAGATGTGCAATTGTCTTAGGGCTGACATACAGTTTTGTGTATTCAGGAGCAAGTGCTACCATATCAGTACCAATAACTGCGTTTTCACCAACACCACCAATTGTATCTGCTCTTGGTGCTGCTGCGTTTGCAGACGAAATGTTTGCAGTTACAGCGTTAGCACCAGTAGCGAACTGTGAACCACTACCACCAATAGGTCGGCTCTTTAGAACTCTCCAACCTGAAGATGTGTATGGCCTCTTTGCAATCATAGAAAGAGGGTTTACTTCTTGGTTCAACATAGACCAAACTTTTTGTCCATAAAGAACGTTGTATAAGTCACCTAGTCCTGCCGCAGCAGTAAAGGGGTTTGAAGAAGCATCGTGTGGTGTACCGAAACCACCAACAACTCCACCCGCTTTGAGTAGAGCGTTACCTGAGTTTCCGCCATATCCGTATGTTGCTGCTTCTAAATCTTTCATTGTTTTTATGTATCCTGACACTCTTAATCACCTCTTGTTAATGCGTGTATATCTTCCCAAGACATCTCAGCCGCCGCCTCAATGCTTGTAGGCATTCCATCAGGTAGAGCAAATGCTGCTTCCTGAGCCTTCCTAATTTCAGAGTTTCTCTCTGTTAGAGATTTGCGTAGTTCAGCAAACTCTGTTTTCAGAGCCGCTACATCAGAACGAGCATCATATTCTGCTCTTTCTGCGTTAGCCTTTTTTACGGATAGTTCTTCAGCAAATCTTGCTTCAAACTGTTTGCTTAGAGAATCGTAAGCCATTGACTCCATTCTCTCTGCTTTGAACTTAGCATAAGCCTTCTCAACATTCTCAACGCTCAAATCAAGAGTAGAGAAATCAGTTCCCTCTAATCCTTTTGCTACGTTAAGTGCAGCAGGTGCAGCAGTAGGCTTACCGCCACTTACTACTTCTTCTCCTGCTTCGAACTCTCTTGTTTCATCTTCATCAAGAGCCTTCTCTTCCATGTCTTCGTCTGCTTTTTCTTCCATTTCCATGTCTGCTTTTTCATCCATGTCCATGTCATCTGCATCAGTATCCATATACTCTGCGTTCTTCGTTACGGCATCATCAATATCACTGTGAACGTTGTTGACTTGTTTCATTAAGTCATTCAACTCTTCCAGTGCTTTTTCCAACTTTTCACTCATTGTTTTTTCCTCCTCCATTTTCAAAATGTCGAACTTTGCTTCGGGGTTAATCCCCTTCTCGCAGATTGTAACTTCATGCAGTTCCAACCTGTCTATCTCATTGTACTCACCATACTCATCAGAAGTCTTTTGCTTCTTTGAGATGGCTTGTCCACCTATACTAAAGGAACGAAGTGTTCCTTTTCTAATACCTCTTGATATCTCTTTTGCTTTTTCTATATCATCTCGTAGTTTAATAACTACATAGAAACCTACATTGTCAACACCAGTCTTATGTAATACGCCGTGACTATCACGGTATTTCTCTATAACTTCTCCAACTTGTACATTAGAATGATTGGACATTACATTTCTGTATTTTTCATCAGACATGTATTTGACTACTGCATCTTCTAATGCTTCTAATGTGATTAAATCATTTTGTTTGTCAACTATCTCTATTGAAGCATAGCCTCCAATAACTAAGTTATCTGACTTAAGAATATTAAATTGATGAGAAGATTCTGCTCTTAATAGAGGTGCTTCCATCATTAACATTGGCTCTAAGTTTTTACTCTTACTATATTAAGTAAATGTAATATTAGTCCTTTTTAGGGCTTGGGAAGCCTAATACAGCATATGAGTCTTCATTGATATTCCATTTATTTGGGTTCTCTTTATCTTCTAACATTTCTTGTTTCTTTCCTGTCCATGCTATCCAACTCTTTTTCTCATCTAAAGGTACTACTCTGAAATGCATTCTAGTTTCAAACTTATCACCATCTAACCTATATTCATGATAACCATCTTTTTGTATTCCTAACTCTATATCGCCTTTGTCTAATATTTTCTTTGACTCACCAATTTTCTTAGCAACAACAGCAGGGTACTTACCTGACTTACCAAACAAATCATAGATATCAGTATCGCCTTCTATGTCTATTGTCCAAGCCATTCGCTCATCTTGATAATCTATAATCAAATCTACATTATCATCTTCTCTTAGAACTATACTGTATTTACCCATGCTATCTTTCTTTTCTAGTTCTTCAACGTCTTTCTCTAAAATGTCTTCTCTAGCAGTAAACTTGTTTGGGTGTAAATATACTAAGTCTTCTTGTTGTTTCATCCATGACATTAGTTTACCGTCATCTGAATCAAATAAATCTGCAAATGCTCCTTGATGTTTATCTACAACAAAATCTAGTATTTTCTTAAAAGGTAGATTATCTCTACCACTTTCTAATATTTCATTTCTAATTGCTAATCTAAACATAGAGCGTTTACTTTTCATTATGTTAGCAACTTGTTCTTTCCACAAATCTATGTTATGTAAAGCATTTTTCTGCATCAGGTTATCTCCTTCAAACCCATAAATAGTAAATCCATTTAGGTCTTCTTTGAGTATTATCTCAGCAGTTCCATGTATGTGGTCTGTAATGTAATATCCTTTCTTTACCTTTTTCGTCTGACCTCTTGGATTTTGTAATCCTGATGTGACTTCAAACATCCCACCTACTTTTTCTCCAAATGTGTATCCCATTGCAGAAAGAGATTTCTTTGTTTTACTTGCTAGTTGCTCTAACGTTTCAACAGTATCCGATTGAGTTACTTCAGGTATTTCTATTACTTTAGCAGAAAATAGTTTGAAACCGTCTTTTCCTTTCTTAACTTCATCTACCTTTACTCTAACAATACTACCAATCTTTACTGATTCTTTTGTATTAAGAGCCTTACCTACTTCTAAGTAATCTTTGTCTTCATATTCAACAGTCTTGTAGTTTCTCGCTGTTTCAGCGTTTACTGGCCCAACTCCCATAGTGTATGAATGTAAGTTGCTTTTTGTTTTCTTATCATCTAATACTACTACATCTAAGTCAATAAACTTCTTCCACTTAATCCACTTAGGATTTTTCTTTACACCAATGTAGTATGTTGATTCTATGTCCTTTATTACTACTCCCTCTGAAGCAGGTAGTTCCATGATTCCTTTAGCATATTCTTCAACTTCTTTTATTGAATCTGCTATTCTAGTATCCTTCTTGGATGGAAATGCTAGACCCTGTGATGAGTGTTGAGAATATTGGTAAAGAAGAATATTGTGTCTTTCTCTTAGAGTTTCGTCAGCAATATTCTTTCCTTCATGAACCATGATATCGAATACATGCGCTCTTAGTTCCCCTCCTTTCTTATTCTTGAAAACGTGTGCTATTGTGTCTGCCCTATGTAGTGGCTCATCATCAATAAATAACATCAGTTCTCCATCTAAAATACAATCATTGAAAGATTTCTTTTCTAATGCTTTAACTTGCTCAGGACATTTAGATGTAATATCCTTTTCATTATATGAATAAATTGTTACTTTACCATTGAACTTGTGAAGTTGTATTCTCATACCATCATACTTTTCTTGTACGATATATTCTCCTGTTAGCCCTTTAATTTCTTTTAAGTCATCAATCTCAAATATCCTGTACATTGGTTTATTTGGTACTATGAAATCAATTGATTGTTTTTCTTCATCACTCTTAGCAATGTCTAAGTCAACTAAATTATCCCACTTATCTTCACTATACTCTGAACCAAACAATTTTTGTAATAACTTGTATGCTCCCTTAAACTTATTTTCTATTCTGCGAGTATCCTCATCTTCCTTCCCATAATGTTCTATAATGTATAGTGGGATATCTTTTGGTTCTAAGTCTAAACCCATAAAATCTCTAGTAATCTCATCAGGTTTCAAATCCATTGACTCCCATACTTTATCGGGTAAGGGGTTTGCATGAGAACGCATTGCATAATGAATAAAGGCAGCAAACAGAGATTCATCTTTCAATAAACTAGAAATTACTTTATCTCCTAATTGTTTAGAAAAAGGGTCACTTACTTCTTCCGATTTGAATCTCATTTCCTTTATTGCTTCATACAGTTCTTTAGCCTGTCTTGATTTAGGGTTATACACTTCATCAGAAAATGCAGTATCTTCCTTTAGATATGTTTTAAGTTCTCTAGTAAAATCATCTAAAGTATCAAACTGTTCTCTTACTGTCTTTACAGTTTTCTTCCAAGTATCGCCATATTCATCAGGGTTTTCTTTTGCTGAAAGATAGGAATACCTAACACGTTCAAAGAAGTCCAATACTTTCTTAGTCATTGTATTGGTTTCTTTTTCAAAAGATAAACCTGTTTGTGGCATATGTTCCCCCTCATCTATGTACGAGTAGGAACATCCCTTAATCTCTTTACTTTGTCTATATGATGTTGTAGAGAAGTAGTTAATCTGACTGCTTCATTTCCGTCAGCGTTTCTTAGCAAACTTGCAAGTTCTGATATTGCATCTAAAGATTGTTCCACTTCAACACTTTGTCTAGGAACATCTATTGTTGCTGCCATATCAGAAGGATTTGGCGGTTTGTATTTTCTAACAAAATCTTCTGCTGCATCTGCAACTGCATTCAATGCTTTTCGCATAGTTCCATCATTGACTTTATCTTCTTTACCTTCCAAGTTATTTGTCTTAGGTAGAGGTTCTTCTGATGGATTTTTCTTAGGTCTTTTCACTTTAACTTCTTCACCTGTTAATGGCTCATCAAGTTTTATTGTACCCAAATGTTCCGCTTCTTGTAATACTTCTTTTGCTTTTAGTATAGCCAATTCGACTACTTTTTCTTCCCATGTTACTTTTTCCGGCATTTTAATCACTCCATATCTTTTACTAGTTTGTGTATGTCTTCCCAGTCCATACTCTTTTTTATTGTACTTCCACCTACAACATTCCTACTATCCATAGTAGGAGAAGGAGATTCATATACAACAAATCCCGATTTCATTAACAGATTATCTTTATGATAAACTGCTTGTTCTAAAGCCTTTACTTTGTCAACTAATTCTTTCATTAACATAAGCATTTCATTATTTTCTTCACTCATTTTGAATCACCTTCTTGTATCCCTTTCATAGCAATTAACATGTCTTCCCTAATTCTTTGTCTCAAAACTATTTTCCAGTCTATCATGTAACTCCTGCTCCTTCGTGTAGTGGTGTAGTTCAATAAGTTTTCATTTACCACCCTTTTTCTTATTATCAGGATAAACCATTTTCCTCAATTGCGTGAATAGTGTTTCGTAGTCCTTTCTTAACTCAGAAGCAGATGCTAAAATCTCTAAGTTCTTTTCGTCAAATCCTTCTACTGTTTTACTTAGTTTCTTATCAGATTTTACTAAGTCCATTTCTTTCAGTTCTTCAATTATGTCTGAAAGTTGGGTCATGTCTTCACCCATCATATTTGTTGGTTGAGCCTTCTGTAAAAGTTTCTTTAGTTTCTTTTTCTTCTTAGCATCTACCTTTTCAATAAACACAGGTGAGAAGTAGAAACCCTCTGACTTAACCACTTCTTTAGAATTATTTTTATCAGCCCAATCTTTGAATGTCCCTATATTTATTCCACTTGCAAAAATAGGTGCGTTATTTGGTATTGGGATATTATTCTCTAAAGCGAATCTAATTGTTATTTTGTATGGTATCAACGAACCTCTTGGTTTTCCGTATGTCTGAGTTTTACCGCCATATTTTGATTTGTATCTATTCTCTTTATAGTGTGTCAATTGACCCGTTAGGAAAGTTCCAAATTGATTATATTTAGGTTTATGTTCCGGCATGACTATTTTACCGTTAACTCTGACTCTACCAAAACTACTAACTTCATCATTTTCATCGTAAATATACGTCTTTCCTTCTGATGTTCCATATGCACCTTTGTAATATTTCTTGTAGTCATTACCCCATTCTTCTTGAGGTAATGGGGAAGGATTTTCAATAAAGACAAGAGGGTTTTCCATAGTTCCTAGACTTTTTACATCCCTACTGTAAGGGGCTTCCACAGTCTTCCAATCTATGTAAGGTGCTTTTCTTAGTGTATTAAACCATGTCATATTAAGCACCTCTAAGTACCCTATCGGTTTTTCCATTTAGCGTTCTAAGCATAACATAAACATTTTTCTTTAGTTGATTTAGTTGTGGTAAAAACTTAGACTTATCTTCTTGCATTGTTCTAAACCACTTTTCATAATCTTTCTCAGATACTTGACTTTTTATTCTTTCAGAGTTATTTTGATGTAGGGCTGATAGAGAAGTACTAGCAGAATCTATTGCTTTGATTAACTCGTATAACCCATCTAATTGTAATGGTTCAGTTAAGTCTTGACGTACTTTAACAACATCAAACCAACTCATGCAGACTCCTCCTCTGCATCTTCAGATGAGGGTTCATCTAATGATTGTTGTCTTTTAGGCATATTTGATAGAACTCTTTCTAATATCTCAATTTGTCTTGGAAGTCTTTCCAATGTTTTCTTATCTTCTTCTAAATCTTGAAGATGTTCAATGTACGTTTCCTTAACTTCTTCAGCACTAACTGAGTCTCCGGTTTGGTTGTTAGTATAGTCTCTGTCCATGTCAAAGTTTTCTATGAGATTTTTATATTCTTCAATTTCTTCATCAATATCCTCATCACCATCTCCTTCAATTTCTGATAACAATTCCTTGAACGTATTCATAGTTCTCTCCATTGTCAATCTTTCTTTTTCTTCTAGTTGCCCTGATGTTAAAGCAGGTTTGACTTCCTCAATCTTTCTTGAATATGCATTTATCTTATCTTCTAAACTTTCAATTTTTTCTTCCCTTTCTTTCTTAGGAGGATAAGTAAGTCCATATCTTGGTAATCCTGTCTTTTTATCTTTTGGAACTCTAACACCAATACTTTGTGGTTTTACTTGCTTAGGTACTTTTTGCCTTCTCTTAACCGCTTCAGGTGCATATTTCTCAGGGTCTTCTTCATAGAGTTCCCAAGCGGTTTCTAGATTAGGAAAATCCCTGTTTATTCTTAGAGGTGTACCTCTATACTTAGTAGACAATCTTTTCACTTTCTTTAACCTACTTTCTTTTAGTCGGCTATAATCTCCTGTTAATGTATTGATTCTAAGTAGGTATTCTAAAGCATCAAACTGTTTTTCTAACTCTGCTTTCATTTCACTTTCAGCCATATCTTCATTAGTAGTATAAATTATATCAGGAATTAATCTGTAAATTATTCTAAGTATATTATCAGAATTGAAAAATAATTTATAATGTTCAGCAGGGTCGGCACTTTTGGTTTGAATTAATTTTGTAATGTCATCTACTAATCTATCAATGTCTAAAGAATAATACATAGACACTTCCTTTAATCCTGCTTCAAGTTCTCCTGTTCTTTTGATTGGTATCCTAGCATTTTGATATATGTCCATCATAATATCAATACTAGACTTACCATTGTATTCTCTGACATCTGACCAACCATCATCAAAAGTTGCATTGGGAGGAATAAGTAATCTTGCAATATCAGATTTTAATCTGCCCTTGCCTTCTAGTAAATATCTTTGAACTACCTTTGCACTAGATGCTAGATTCTTTCGCATCTCATCTATTAGATTCTTAGCCTTAGCGTTATTACCATACTTAGCCCAAGTTTCTAATAATGTTTTTAGTTGTTTAGCAAATTGGAAACTTTTATCCTTTCTATCTCCTAAAGCCTCTTTTAGTGTATTTAGTACTGATGCTATTACCATAGTATCCATATTAAATGTTATACTTTTTAGAAGGTTATTTGCTTGGTTCACAAACTTAGTTTTACTTCTTCCTAATGAAACTGCATCTATCTCTCTAGGATTACCTGAAAGAAAACCCATTCTGAATATGTTCCGTAGTTTATCATTTTCTTCCACCATTTCTTGTAACAATGCATCTGCCTTATGCAATTCATCTCTTTTTATTCTAGTATCGTCATTTTTATTTGCAGTTCGGTAAGCCCATAAAACATCAGCATGGATATCAGAACCATCTGATTTTTTTAGAACTCCCATGAAAGTCATTGTATCACCTTAAAACGGAATATTTTCCTTTCTATTTTTTTGTTTCTTAGGAAGTAGTATTGTATCAGGAATGTCTGAAGCATTAGGTATCTTCTTCTCAACAGTAGTATCTTTGTCAATACCACCAATAGAATAATCTCTACTAGGAGTAATTTGGTTTCTTTGTTCTCTACCTTCTCTAACTCTAGCCGCTTTTAATTCTCTTTCTAACTGTCTTACACTTTTTTCTTCGCTCATTTTATTCACCTTTGTTGTTGTTCTCTCAAGTTTCTAGTTGCTCTGTCTATCATAGACTGTTGCCCTCTTGTTTTTGGGACAGTAGGCATCCGTACTTGAGTATCAATTCTTTGTGGAACTTTCAATTTAGATTCAGAAGTATTGTATTGTGCAATTATCTCTCTGATTCTCTTTGCTTGAGAAGCATGTGCTTTAACTGCTTTATCCAGTTCACCTGCTATCTCTTCTAATGTCTTTACATTCATTTCATTTTTTAGTATATCTTGCCAACTCATTCTTCATCCCTACCCATAGATTCTACTTTCGGCTTAACCATCTCAGTTTTAGTGTATGGTTTTCTTAGGCCCAAAAATGATGCTATTTTTTCTAGTTTAGCATCTGCTTCAAGTGTTAGTCTTTCTCTTTCTTTAGCCCTTTTCCTTCCTTCTTCCCCCAAACCGCCGAAACCTGCTTTTTTACCAATATCATTATACATTTCAAATACGGTTTTATAAGGTGCAATTATTGCATATGCACCAGATAAATCTTTAGAGGGGTTATATGGCTTCATGTCTTTCTTTAACTTACGATACTCATTTAACATTGCTTTTTCTCTAGGCTCAAATGTTTCTCTAAACTTCTCTGCTATCTTTATTTTCTTTTCCATAGGCAGGTCTTCGGGTAATTCGCGGCGTTGGCGCATTGCTTCTTCTTTTTCATCCTGAAGTTTTGCCCATCTCTTCATGTATTCAGAGTCATCTCCCAATCCTACTCTATCGGTTTCTGATTTCTCCCATCTATACCATAACCTTTCTAAATCTCTCATTTCATCAGCATCCCTAGCATATTCAACGGGGCTATTAACATTCCAATCCTTATCTTTATTTTTTTCGAGCGTTTCCAATAAAGATGTTACCTGTTCTTTAGTTTCTTGAACATTACTTGTAGTTTTAACTTGTTCTCGACTATGTGCTTGTATTCTTGGGTCGTCTTTTGGGTATTGTCCCTTTAAAAGAATATTAAACCAACCCATCTTACTCACCGAAATCCATATATCCAGCAGAATCCTCAATTATTTTAATATCCTCTTTTATTCGATGATGTAGTTCAGTAGGGGTATATGTTCCATCTGATTTGTTTGGTAAGTCTCCGCCCACATAAATGAATGGTTGCCCCGAAACGGAATATGTATTTCTATCGAAGAAAACTCTCTGTATTTTCTTTTCGACTTCCTTTAGCATCTCAAGGAGTTCTTCTTTCTCTTTCATAAACATCTGAAAATCTCTTTCTGCCATCTCTTTTTCTTTTTCATCTTCTTTAGGCAATGAAGGGAAATGACTTTCAGCATATCGTTTCATGTCTATTTTTATTATATCTTCCCAACTCATTGTAATCTCTCCAATTCTGCTTCAACATCTCTTCCTAATTCTTTAATATCCATATAAAATCGCTCAATAACATCATTTGCAACCCGCATGACTGGTGGGAATGTCATTAATGGTGGGCTTCGTACGAATAGTGCATCCCAATAATCCATAGCGGGTTTCATTGCTACTAACGCATCTGCGGTTTTCTCAGGATTGTCAATAACCCATTCAGCCGCTAAAACATCTGCTTGATTTAAATCGGGGTCATCATAAGAAGGAGATTTCCACCCACTCTTAATGGCATTAACCATCAATGTTTTTCTATCGTAGTTCAAAGGCGTTTTTAATATATCTTTCCAACTCATTTCTCCTCACCTACTATTGGTAAACTCATTCCTACGTTCCATACTATTATATCTGAGAATAATCTTAATTTCATCCTACTCTCCTCTCTGTTCTTCTGTCCACATTTTCATTTCCTGCATCTTTTGGCAACCCTGTAAATCTTTTATCCGGCCCTGTTGACATTGACGGTTTGTTCCTCGTAGCGGGGGGGTTCTCTTGAGGTTTGCTCTCAGATTTATTTCCTCCCATCATCATTTGTTCTTGCATTTGTCCCATTTGAGATGCGTCAATATCAGTTCCGGCATATGGGTCTAATTCAACTTCACCTTCTTCTCCACCTTCTTCTCCACCTTCTGTTGGCTCTTTAGGTTCAGGCTTTGTATAAATGAATCTACCTTCATCATCCATATCAACTTCAAATCCTAAGTTCTTAATTGCAGCAGCGACATTCACTTCTATCTCTCTTTTACGCAGAACTGCAATCTCATCCTCTTCTTCGGATGGTGGTAGTTTCAAACACCAATCAGTTATTCCAAACTCTTCCGTCATAAATGGAAACACATAATTATTCCAAATTGTTTGTGCCATCTCTACTGCTCTATTAGTAACTAGTACTTGCATACCTTCGTTGTTTAAACCACCACTTGCAGAATTATCTGCCATGAAGATTTTACTTACACCATAGAATGCTGAAATCCTATCTCTCAAATCATCCTTAACTTGTATGTAATCCATTTCCTTTAGACTGTCCATGAACTTAACCCATTCAACAGAACCTTTTCCTCCTTCAGATTCTATTCCCATTACAGGAATAAAGTGTGGGTCTTGCTCCATCTTTTCTTTGACACCACGCCAAAATGATTTCATTGAATCCATATTTCTAGTTTGTACAGCCAATAATCCCTTTGGCATTCTTGCCTTAGTATATGATGAGTTTACATAATTCTCCATTGCAATTAATGTTGTAATGTTATTCCACAATGTTATAACAGGTGAAAGACCATATAATCTACTAGGAGAATATTTACTGAAATGTAGAACTTCTCCCTTAACGAAGTATTGTTCTTCGCCATTGACTCTGTTAACATAATGAACTGGATATAATTCTGAGTTACATGTTTCACAAAGTTCAGTAGAACTAGTGTGTACTCTATGTCTGTGTCTTAAGCAAGTATATCCACTCTTACCTCTTTCTCCAAGTTCATTAGAATAAATGTGCATTGTTACTGGGTCTCCACGATAAACTTCCTTGATTCTATGCATTCTAACTGCGTTATTATTATCAGCATAATATTCCTTTACCATTACCATATATGCATCATCCATGATATTCAAGTCGTCTTCTAATTCCTTTAGAACATCAATGAACATTTGCTCTGAACAATTAACATATCCATCTAAAAACTTCTTAGCATATTTTAGTTGTTCAACATTGGGTTTCTCTAATTCTAAACTTCCACAAGACACACATTGTTTTGTGGCATTTTCGTGTTCTTTACCACAACTTCTACATTTTAGTGCAAACTTTTCTTCCCATGTATATCCTCTTCTGAATATCTCTTGTTTGAGTTGAGTTATACATGTTCTAACAATTGTTGATTGAGTAACTATATGATAGATGATAGGAGTAGTCAAAAGATAAGAATTGTCTTTCTCTTGAATACCCATATTGAATACTGTTCTATCTGCGGGTTTTGGGGTAGTCTGTCTAAACAGATTACCGATGCTAAATCTTCTTTTATCTTCTACCATGATTACCACTTTACCTTGTTAGCCCAATACGCCGCAGACATTTTCCCCCGCTTAATATTCTTAGCATGGCGAGCCTTGAATGATGCTTGTTTCTTTTTTCTCTTTCCTTTAGGATTACTTTCAGTAACAGTCTTTGCACCTTGTTCGCCAAATCTAATTGTTTTGACTTTTTTCCCGTCTTTAACAACTACAACATGCGATTTGGTTTTATGTTTAGGAGTTCTCTTTGGTTTACTAAAACCACTAACACCTGCTCTCTTTAATGCCGGATGTTTTTTTAGAAGTTCAAACCACTCAGTCACGATAACCACCACCTGCTTTTTTGTATCTTTGAGCAAGTAACTGTGCTTTTCTTGCAGACCATTGACCTGCCTTACCTCCCTTACTTCCTGCTTTGATTCTTTGAAACATTCTTTTTCTCATTTTGGGCTTAGTGTAGTTACCTGCCTGATTGACAGTTGATTTTTTCTTCTTAAGAACCTCAAACCAACTCATAATCCTTCAACCCTCTTGTATTTTTTCTTAGCAGATTTTCCTCTAGGAACATGTTGCTTTCCTTGTTTTGTTCCTTCTCTTTTCTTTCTATTTTCGTATGCTTTCTCAGATGGAGTCAAAGAATCTCTAACTGCCTTTGGAGCATATCTTCCTTTCTTCTTTGATTTAGGTGAAATGTATCCCCAATCCTCTCTTGACCATTCTGAAAGGGCTTGCTGTCTTTTTGATTTAGACTTTATTGTTTCAAACCAATTCATATTACACCCTCTAATTTATCCATCTCTGCCATTTTACAGTTATCGTGTAATTTAGCAACAGTATCAATATCAATATCGTATCTAGTAAAGTCGTAGCCAACGTGGTCTTTATGGTTTTCATATTTCATTAACTTAAACAGTTCATGTCTTCTATCAGAAAACCAATCAGCCTTCTTGTGTGATTTTTTCATTCTAATTAATTCTAGAAGAATATCTGCATTTGGCCCTTTCATTCTGAAATGTGGTCTACATTTAGTTAGCAACTCAGTAACATCATCAGCAGAATAGAAGTTTAGTCTGTTGACAGGTCTAGTGTCTTGTGGAGATTTTTGGTCTAAGTGAAGCCTACCACAACCAAGAGACTTATGCATTTCTATCATGAATGCTTTTCCTCTATCACCTGTTGCAACTAATCCAACTCTAGGATTATATTTTTTATCCATAGTAATATATCCATCTGAGTCAATAAACGCTGCTGTGTAAGCGTAGATGTCTTTTTTGATTTCATCACTGAACTTATAGAAAGAACCTTCAACATTAGTAATGTTACTTTGTTTAGCCATCTTTGCAATTATACTAGGAGTAGTTTTCTTAAACATAGATTCAGGTAATCTTTCATGTATTTGTCTAGCAGATATCCCTGATTCTTCACAAACAATAGTTGTGATTTGTTGTTTTAATATTTCTTTTTGTGATGTAGTTTTCATGTGTTTCTTGAGTATTCTTTTGAACTCTCTTTTAGAATTGGTCATAGTTTTTGTAAGTTTAGAATATTCGGAGTTGAAGGGCATCCCATCCTTCTCTGCTCTCGCCTCCCAATACTTACAAAGAACATCAATCAGTTCTCTTCTAGTTGTTTCATCATTAACATATGAAAGTTTGATTAAATTATCTTCTGAACATGTCATGTCTTTTAGAACAGGTTTGTATTTTTTAATCCAATAAATTGAATCCATACTAGTATCTAGATGGTCAGAATATGCTTTAATCAAGTTTTCAATAGAATTAGTAATTTTAGTTTTTTCTTCTCCCTTGAGTTTTCTTCTATACTTCTTTAGTTCTTTAATTGTTTTAGGTATATCATTCCCTTCAATTTCAAACTTCTTCAAATTGTATCTTAGTTGTTGTTTAGCATCAGATAGCGTCAATCTAAAATCTTCTGCAAACTTTTTTTCTAAGGTAGTGTGGTCTTCTAAAGTAGCACTAGATAACCACTTTCTTTTCATGTCTTCAGTAATCCGCCTTTGCTCATCTTCAGCCGCTTCTTTTCTTCTTGCTACTTCAGCAAGTTCCTCAAACTTTTCACTATCTTTCTCCGCCACGCACATCCCCCCTAGAAGTTAAGCCCCATCATTCCGCCTAAAGACCTATTCCTCGGTTTAGGTTCATCAAATATTCCCATATCATCTAATAACATAAAGACATCTTGTGATTTTGAAGCACATGCAACAGCCAATGCTAAACTCATAACTAAGTCGTCATGCGCCCCTACACCCTCAAATCTACCACTATGAGTTATTGAGAACATAGATAGTTCTTCAATCAAAGCATTGGTAAGATTTCTACTAGCATTATCTCCATAAGGAAAATTAATCTTACCATTTTCTATATTCATTTGAAGACTTAGAATTATCTCTTGTTTCTTTTTCCTAGTAGTAGTAAAATCTCTAACATTCAAATCTGAAACGTTTCTAAGTTCTTGTGTAAATGCTTTAGCAAAAGTATTGGTTTCATAGAGTATTTCTTCAGGTTCAAATATTCTACCAATCAAACGTATCTTCTCGATGTTTTCTCTGAAGTCAACATTCTTCGCCCTATCAACATGAACAATAGTTTTGTTTTTCTCATCGTCAACTTCTATCACTGTGATAACATTGTAGTCTCCATCAGTAGAAATAGCAGGGTCAACTCCAACATAATACTTGTATCCCTTATCCTTTCTATGTCCTAGTTTCAAAACATAGTCTTTATTTTTACATTTAGCAATAAACTCAGGATTGAACAATGCAGTACCAGTAGAGATAGGAACACAGAGATATTCTCTTGTAAACTTAAGAGAACCTATCTCTGCTTTTCTTTGCATAAGAGCATCGTAGTCCCAACGCTCAGGCCAAAGTGGTTCATTCATAGAATCTAGACAAGGATATTTCTTAACAGAATAAGCATTATTTTCTTCTAATTGAGCAAAGATATCTGTATAGGTAAATGGTGTTCCAATCATTCTTAATTTAGATGTATGATGAAGTGTAGGTATCATATCTCCAAAGAACCAATCAGTAACTCGTTGAATACCTGCAAGACTAAACTCTTTCAAAGGGTCGTCAATAATAATCTCTTGTGGGTGAAGTCCTCTAATCTGCGAACCAACAGAACGTTCTAAAATAGCATTACCGTTTGTTAATTGAATATTACCAATAGCCCAACCCCTACTAGGCTTGTATTTCTTAAGTGCAGGATGATTAAAATACCTATCAATTTCTCTCATGTGTACTAAAGTCTGTTTTTGGTTAGAAGAAATGTAAAGCATTTGATATGGTGGTTCTTGAAACACAAGATTCCACACTACCCAACTGTGCATAAAGACAGATTTTCCGTGGTCTCTTGAACAAATAATTACTGTTCTATCAGTTGTTTCCATTGATTCTAACCACTCTTGCATATAAGGAGGAAACATCATACCTAGAACATTTTGAAAGAAGTAAGGAAAAGAAGTTTTAGATATTTCCATATCCATAGAGGATATAAAATCTAATTCATCTAGTTCCATTTTTATTTCCTCATCATGTAAAACCAACTAACAGCAGATTTGTAGTATAATTTTCTAATGGCTGTTGTTGGACTTTGCTCTCTTTCTAATTGTTCTAATACTTGTTTAACATCTTCGGGTATATCTTCTTGATTTACTACTTCATTATTGTCAAACTGTATTTCTTTAAATCCTTGCCTACCAACAAAAACAGGAAGACCTTGTGGCATTGCTGCTCCTACTATTGGTCTATGACTGTGTAAATCAACTACTTTTTTTGATACCCACAATCCTGCTCCTTTTGTTTGTTCTCTAGATAACCCTGTTTCTTTGGCATGGCTTACTAAGCCAGTTAACAAAAATATATTCTTGTAAGGGGCAATTCCCTGTACGGCAACTGGCTTTCCTTCTTTTACGGTTGGATGATATGCAATGTAATACTTCGCCTTTGCTCTTTCAAACATTGTACCATTTAATCTTTGATACCTTTGCGCTCTAGTCTTGTAAGTTATTCCATGTTCAGCAAATGCTCTAACAACTTCTTCCTCAGTCATTGGGTTAGTTATTTGAAACTCCATTTAATCACCTGAAGTTTGCTTTCAGAAAATACACACCTTCCTTTGGTACACCGTGTTTCTTACTCAATTCATCCATTGAGTTTGTTTCAGTAACAATTCTCTCAATTTCATATGCTGTTATGTCTACATTATATTTAGATTTCATGATAAGCATTGCGGAATGAATGTGTTCAAAGTTGTCAATTTTACCTGTATTATAGTAAACAGGTTTACCTAACATCTTTCTTATGTTATCATGAGCATCTAATAGTTTAGAATCTAAATCACTTCTAAGAATCTTCATGTCATCTACGGCAACAATAAACCTTTGAACTATTGTGTTAGAGCCTTTTGCTCTCCTATCACTACCACGAATCATTGTTCTTTTACTACCGCTATATCCGCCAACATTTCTTTTGATGTGACTTTCTATTGCTTCAAATGGATACACCTTTGCTTCACTATACATCTCATTCCATTCTTCAGGAGTCTTACCTCTAGCATTTGGAAACTTCTCCCCTTTAGGCCAAGAAATATTATTTGCTTCTAGTACCTTATGTAAATATGAACCAAACTCAATATTAGTTTCTTGGGATAGTAATGAGTTTCTTTTATTCATTAAGACAAAATTAACTGCTTTTATTCCCTTTCTTAATTCGTTTACTAATCTACCGAGGTCTTTCTTATCATCAACTGAACTCAAAAACTCTAACATTCTAGTTAAGTCTTCTAACTCAGTTGGCTTAACCATCATGTATCCCATCCTACCTTCTAATGCTAACACTTTAAACAAAGCAGTATCAGTTCTTCCAGTTGCTAATGCTCGGAATATTCTTTGGGTCTTATTTGTTTTAGTATCGAAAGGAAACGCATCATCGAACGGTTTGTTAGAACCACTAATGGGAACTACGAAGTAATCTAGTATTTCTTCAATCAAATCATCAAACTCTTTTCTTGCTTCTTCTATTGTAGCCAAGTGGTCTTTTCTGTTTACAGTGCCTAACTGTGGTTTCTTTTGTGCAGGTACTCCTTTACTTGGAGAACCGATATCTGCTTTAGCAGGACTAGATGCTCTATCTAAATCATCTCCTGCATCTAAGATTTGACTAATATTATCTAAGAACTCTCCAATATTCCTTAATCTATTGTTAATACCCCTTTCAGTATTCATAGCCTTATCGTCAGTGTTCCAACTTTCTGTAACCATGAACTTATTTACTGTTTTTGTTAAAGGTAGATAATATGGCCCATTTCCACCTCTAGCCATAGTTTTCTCTACTGCATCAACATAGGCATTAATGTCGTCATCCATATCAATACCAGTTGCCATTTCTCTAGCAGCCCCCGCACTTAACATGGCTTCTCTTATTGTGTTAATGTCATTCCTAAAAGCAACAGTATCTTTGAATGCTCCACTATCTTCTGTAAACGCATGATAGAAAAGAGGGTCTACTTTTTGTGCAAGTCTTTCTAGTTTAATACCAAACCTAGACAGTTCTTCCATTTCTTTCTTGTTCTCTGCTTCTCTAACATTTCTTTCTTGAGTAACAGCGTCATCAGAATCAAACGTCTCCCCGCCATCTTCTACGGTAATTGTCTCCTTGTAGTCTCCACTATCTTTGTCATAGTATCCTTCTCTCCTAGCACTTCTATCTTCAGAAGAATCCTTTCTATCATCTATTTCATCCATGAACTTTTCATATAAAACAAGCCCCTTATGTTTCTTAAAATATGGTTCTAATTCTTTAGGATTAATTTTTACTACATAGTCTAACTCATTATTATTTACAGCAAACTTGAAAGACAGAAACTTATCTATTATTTCTGCAATCTCTTGTTTATCTTTATCGTCTTTATTCTCTTCTTCATTTAATAAGTCTCTAATAGGGAGAAAGGCATCATAACAAGCAGCATAAGCCTCTTTAAAATTATTATATTTACCTTTGTGGCCTTTCCAAAAATTGTAAATCCTATTACGTCTATCTAATCTTTTAAGGTCTAGTTCTCCAATTATTGTGTCAGCATCCAAATGAAGTATTTGTTCTTCAACATCTTCTAATGGTCTTAATACTGAAAGTAGTGGTTGAAGTCTTCTTTGAATAGCAGGAGTTTGATTTTGAATTACAAACTTCCATTCATTGATTTCATTCATCTTTACATTCCTATTTCTCAATGAAACTCTAGTTAATCTCCTATCACCTTCAATTGTATTCTTATAATTCAATTGTTTACCATTTTCATCTAAGAAGTTCTTTAGAGTATCATTTAGTAGTTTTTTATCCTTTTGCATTGTTTTAGTATCATCAATTTCATCTGTCTCTAAGTCTTTACTTTGGACACTACCTTTAAGTTCTGACAGTTTTAATAATGTTTTAACCATTATATCTCTAGTAGATTTTGGAATCTCGCTAAATCCTTTGTACTTACTGTTAATCGCTTCAACTAGTAGATTGGTTAAATCACCTACTTTTTTTCCTCTGAGTTGATATTTAGGAGATAGAGTCTTCTTATCATCTTTAAAGAAGTCATTATCATTGACTAAGAAAGTATGTAGAAACTCAGGTTTGAAACCATCATCATAATCATCAAGCCTATCATCTGCTTCCATTTCTATTTGACTTCTCAATTTGTTTAACTCAGGTTTACCCATGTCCTTATATTTATCAGATTCTTTAACCTTTTTTTCTGCAAACTCTTCTATTCCATCAGGATTAACCATTAGCATCTTGAATGCTTCATATAGTTCTTCATCATCTATCATGCTCTGCCCCCTTCACTAGCAATCCAGTTGTACGGTTGTACTGCTCCCTTTTTATTATGTAGGATTGGTTTTTCCATAACCTCAGACATTTTCTCTTTTATTCTCTTTAGCAGTTCTTCATGAACTTTGGAATAAGTTTCTTGTAATGATTGTTTGAACTTCTCTATTCCTTCATCAGTTCTATTCTTTCTTAGTTTTCTAATAGCAAACTCTAACGTTCTATCTTCAAATAGATAACCTTCTAGTTGTAAAACCATAGTAATTAAATCTGAAAATTGCAATGATTGTTTAGATGATACTTTGAAGTCTTTCAACTTCTTTCGGGTGTCTCCTACTTCACCTAGATAATTACCAATTGGGTCATTATCAATATCCTCGAATAAGAATTGTAATGTTGGAATACGTTGTGGGTCAGTTATAGAAACAGTTCCTTCTGCTTTCTCTTCCATTTCTTTTAATGCCGCTAATATCTGTTCAGGTTCTCCAAACTCAACATCACCAACTCTCATTCTCTTTACGGCACGTCTAACCCTAGAACCAAATATATGACCTAACTCTGCTCTAACTAATTTTTGTTGAGCCTCTGTTGAACTTCCTTCCATTATATCAACAAGTGCATCTCGCAAATCTGTCTTTAGAGTATATCTTCTAACTTGTGTTTTAGAAACTAACTTTTCATACTCTTCCCCTAGTTCAGCATTATAGACTGCGGTTTTGAATTGGCCGTATCCTTTTGTTTGAGTTGGTGCTTTATCCTTCTCACGTTGATATTTACTAGCAATCCCAGTCTTTACAAACTTATTATACAATGCAACAATCTCTGCGTTGTCTACAAGACCATCTCTAATGTCCTGCATAAATTGTTTCTCTTGTAGAGACTGCTTAGTTTGAGTTTTAACAAACCCAACATCTAGATTCAAAGTATCGTTATTCAATATGTAATCTAAAGCAGGATATATTCTACTAGTCGAGGCTGAACTCTTTTCCGCCCCAAAGAACTCTCGCTGTATTGTTTTCATTGCTCTACTAATACTCTTAACATTTTCAAAATCAGTTAAGTTCGGCATGAACGGTTCTCTTGCTTGCCCTCTTATTGAATTGATAACCATCTTAAGATAATCTACTGCGAACGAATCTGATATAGTTGAGACATCTAACTTCTGAGCAGATATAACATCGTCTTCCTTATACTTGTCAAGACCAAACACTTTCCCTAAAACAGTTCTAATGATTTCTTTATCCGGCTTTCCACCTTGTAATAGTTTAGCCTGTTCAGGACTCATAAACTCAGGGAGTGTTACTACTAGTTTACTAGACTTAACATATTCTAAACCCTCTAATTTACTAGTATCAAAAGTCAAAGGTAATTGTAATTTTATACCATTTGTTTCATACCCATAAAGTTCAGGTTTGTCTTTGATATAATTGAATATCTTCTCACCATTTTCTTCATCCCACTTGAGTAGCCTACTAACCTTACTAGGGGATTTACTAGTTCCTTCTTCCAAGAAAGTGATTAGAGGTTTATGATTACCTGCAAGGAAATCCTCATACATTTTTATTTCTTTAGGTCTTTTATAATCAGCATCTTTTTTTGAAGCACCTAATTTATCTAACAGAGGTTGAAACGCTTTCTCAGGTAAACCATCTTCTACCAAGTTATTGATTGCCCTTCTAATCTGAGACTTACCATGATTAGCAAGTATCTCATCAAAGTTACCTGTCTTTCTAGAAGCGACAATCTTCTCACTGAGAGTTCGCCTTTTCAGAATCTCTGTCCAATTCATTTTAATCACCTAAACTTAAAACCTGTTTTTTTCTCTGCCTCTGTAAGTTCTTCTTCGGTTGCCATCATATCATCAGGAATATGACCACATTTATCTTCCATACACAATCTAAAAGAAGGGTTTTTGTATGGTGTACCACACTTAGGACATTTATCTTTTGTATTCTTTAGTACTTCTTCCCAACTCATTGTAACTTCTCCTTATTATTGTTCTGTAATATCACCATCAATATCAAACTTGTATGTAGTTCCCTTAATATCAATGTAAAACGCTTTATCATCTTCTATGTATTCCACTACAATATCACTATCATTATATTTTCTTCTTAGAAATCTTTGAAAAATATCTGCATTTTCAGTTGTGTAATCTGATTCATCGTATATGCCATTATTAATAGCAAGTGATATTTCACGCATAAGTGTATTTTTGAGAATACCCATCCAACTCATTGTAACTCCTCCAACTCAGGCTCTAAAATCTCCTTCTCATCTTCTTTTCTTCTTGAAGTTGAATCTTTAGGAGACTTGTATCCTCTACCTCGTAAACCAGTTCCTTTTGATTTACCAGTTCTCTTAATGATATCAAGCCAACTTTTTCTGACGATTCTCCTAAAACCACCACTGAACATTTCCCGCCCCTGTTGCTGATTTATCCTCCTCTCCTTTTCTTCTCTTTTTCTTTTTTCTTCATCGTATTTTTCTTTTATCTTTCTTTGCGAAACTGCGAGTGGACTCATATCTATTTGAGGCGAAGCACCAACAGGCATAAACAATTTATTGATAGATTGTTTGAAAGCACGATAGAGTTCTTCTTCTCCATCTCCTTGTTGCCCCATTGATGCAGTATAAACTAAATGTGGCCCTTCTGCCATATACAACTCACCGTTACGAAACTTGAACTGATACACTGAACGTCTATTTTCACCAGTGCGTTTTGACCTTAGAGTTAACTCAAAATCATCCCCCATTTTCCTGTTTATTCTTATTATCATGGTTCTGTCGCCAAACTTTTCTATGCCTTCTCTTCTAGCAATATCCTTTAGCCTTGATTGCATAGGCGTTAACTGTTTTAGTATATCCATCCAACTCATCTAATCACCTCTGAATAATTTGTCAGCATCATCAATTGCTTCGTTGACTTCCTCTTCGTACACCTCTGCAACTTCACCCCATTCTACATCGGATAGGCTGTCCATAGGTTCTCTTTCGGTTAACTCCTCCATGAAGCCATCCATGTTAGCCATTACTTCTGATAATCGTCGTGCAGTTTTATTCATCATTTCCTGTTTGACATTAACCATCTGCATCCCGTCACCTTCAACTTCCTTTACGAGTTTCCTAGCAGTGTCTCTTATCCACACGACCATGAACTGATACATGTTGTAATCGTTATTAGACCACAGGACAGCAGAACGAGTTGCAGTCGCTATTGACTTTTTCAACTGTCTCTTCCATCTCATTGTAACTTATCCTCCATTTGCTTTCTAACATCTAACCAAACTTCGGGATGGTTTTGTGCTAACACTTCTTTGATAATTTGCATCTGATGAACAATGATTGTGTCTTGTCTCTTATGTACAAGTTTACCTTTGAACTCCATTAGATATTTCAGAGACTCACGAACCTCTTTTGCCAACTTAGTTAGTGAATCAATATACTTAGCATCCAAATCATCTGAATCCATGAGTTGGTCTAACTTACCTTCTAGTCTAGATATGTTCCCACTAAGAGTATCAATTTCATTTACTTCCTTAACTGCTAGAATCTGTGCTGCTGCTTTTTGCACTAAAGGCTGAGTGTGATTTTTTATGTGCCTAACAACTTGCTCCTTTGAACTACCAACAATTTTAGCCGCTAAATCAGGAGTCATATCTCCACTGAAAAGTTCTTGTTCTATTTCTGAACGATTCTCATAAGTACATAGTTTACATCTTGGGTTTGAAGCATCAGCATAACCTTCCATGTGATTTCTCTGATGTCTTGCACTAGTGCCACTAGGCCAATTCATCTTAATATCTAACTCATCAGGAGTACAAATCATAGTCTCTAAATCAGATTCAAGGGATTCCCTATCTTCATGATTACAAAGCCTACAACGTTTTCTTGTTACCATCTAATATTCACCACAATAAGGACACATTGTTTGTGACCAATCCATCTCACTTTTCTTATTCAATCCTCTACAACACTTCATTATATCACCAACATGTCTTGCCAACTACCGAATGATTTCTTTTCATCATCAGGTTCAGGTCTTTCGCCAAACTTGAGTGGACTTCTTGCTACATCTCCACTTGCCATCTTGTAATGTACTGGGATTCCTTTTTCTTTAGCACGAATGACAGCCATTCTTTTGACTTGCCTTCTTGATATCTTAAACCAACACTCTTCAATGTCGTTTGGGATATTTAGCCTTTTCAAAGTCTTAACAGCCTTAGAGTCCTTTTCAGTTCTAATATCAAAAGGCTGATTTTGAATTGCACTTTGAATCGCTTTATCAGGAAAAGACTTTGTTGTACCCCTGCCTTTATCCAAAGCAGAATCAATTATCTGTCTAATAACTGATATTGTTAGAGCAGTCGTTGCAGCCTTTACTCCATCAATGGGTACTGGGTTATCTTTTCCAATAGTTGCTGTACCTTCTAAGTCTTTTATTGCTTGCTTAATTATGGTATGTAAACTAGGGGAGTTGAACGGTGCGTCATTCCCAGTACCATACAGGGCTTGCCACATTGGAGGTTTTGCTGTGTCTTTACTACCACTAAAAAATCCTTCTTTAGCAGGGACATCTTCACCTTTGAGTTCTCTAACTATTTCATATGCGTCTGTTCTATAATGACCATAAACTTTCTTAGTTGATAATACTGTTCCATCATCATCATCCCAATTAGTTGGATTTGAAAACCAAATATTTCTAGGGTCAGCATTAGTTCCTTGAATAGCAGTCATTGTTTCATCTAATTTTTTCAATGCTTCTTTTTGCTTTTCCAAAACCATACCAGTATTGAATATTGTTTGTAGGGCTTTGAATATTTGAACTCCACCTTGACCTTTTATTTTAGTTCCCATTTTTCCTTTTACTCTTCCTACAACCCCTTGGTCTTGAATAAATGATAACAAGTTTTTACCTGATGCTTCAGGACTTACGACTCCAATTTCGTCTCCGACAAGACCTTCTGCTTTTCTAACCCAAATGTTGTAAGCATCTCTGAAAGCCTTACGGTCAATTTCGAGAGTTATCTCAGTGCCATCACTTGTTTTGTAAGTAACGCCTTTGGTCTTTTTCACGTTTCTTTTTCTTTTTACCACGCCTTTTTCCCCCTCCTGTTTTATTGTTGAATAATGCTGATGTTCCTGTTGCGGTAGTTGTAACTGCCCCTCCCATTCTTAGTATGTTAAACCAAGAATCATCATCAGCGTTTACTGAACCCTGCATAGTCGCACTATGATGAAGACTATCAAACTTACTTTTGTTTAACAATCTCTCATAGTGTCTTTTAGCAGTATATTCCATTGCGTCTTTGAATCCTTGTGGGCTTAACATTACTTTATTGTAGCCTCTTCTAACATACTGTCTGAAAGACTCATCATCTAATGGCGGGTTAGATTTAGCCCATTCAGCGAACTTACCGTTTCTTCCTATTTTACCATCTTGTAGATTATATATTTCATCACGAATATACGGAATCATGTAAGCCGTAAAAGAATGAGGAAGTTCTACAACTTGTCTTTTAGCCCAACCTGCAAAATCATCTGTTATTGCTCTAAACAAATCTTTAGGAAAAGAAATAGCATTAGTTAGAAAAGTCATTTCTTCCTCCTTTTCTTTGGTGTAAGTATGTTCCTTGCAGTTTGAGAACAGAACCTTATCTTCTGAGTTGATTCTAATGTCCAAAAGGAATCTCTCTCCAACCCGAACTTATCTTCTATATGGCAACATAACTCATATCTTGACATATTAGCAAAATCATCATCTATCTTTAATCCTAGAACTGGGCCAGTAGGATGAACAAGTTGTTTATCTAACCAAACATAGGTATTACCCATGAAGGAAATCATCTTTCTAATTAGCCACTGTTTCATATGTAATCCCCACAATAAGAACAGAAACAACCATTACTTGAAAACTCTATTATTCTTAACCACTCACAAGTAAAACAGATATCAAGAAAAGGTTGCATCAGTTACCACCTAATCTTTTTTCCCTATCTATTAATTGTTCTCTATCTGTCCAAATAGGTTGCCACAAGTTTATGAATACAGAATCTTTTATTTTGTTTCTTTCATCCCAACCATGAACACTGTCTAAGCGAATTATCTTTTTAGGTATGTTAATTGGTGAACCCCCTCCATATGTACTTGTTCCACCATCCCTAATTATAATATCACTTAATTTTAGATTAGGATTACTAGAACTATCAATGTAAACATCCCCACCATCTAGAATCGAGTAACGGACAATAGCATCTACATTACCTCTACCATTTGCATCCTTCTCACCTGCTGAAACGAAGGAATAGAAGTTACGGCCTTTTTGACCTACTTTATCTATTTGCTTTACTAACTCATGCAGAGGATGTTTTGTTTCATCCCTTACTCTATTCTTATTTCTTACTTGTGCTTCAAAATGAGGTCTAGCAATAACAGCAGTTCCTCCATCTAACTGAAAAAGAAAACCATCTCTGTAAGATGGCGATTGTATGTCTTGGAATAATCTTGTATTACTGAACTTACCGTACCCTCTAAGATGGCTAACTGTGCCATCTGCACCTGATAACTTCAACAAATCAAACCATGACGGACTAATATCAAAGGGCAAAATGTTTTACCCCCTTCTTTTTCAAAAAATGGGCGGTAATTTTTTTACCACTAGCGATTTTTTTTCCGTTCATTTTATCCTATTCCCAATATAAAAATCATAAGAGTGTTATTTACTTAAAGTCTGTAAGCCTTGTTTGTCTAAATACCTTATCTAGTATAACATTGGCTAACTCTTTTGTAGCCGATTTTATTGCAACCAGTTTTCTATCTAAAGAAGGCTCTAACTTCCCATGTGCCTTAATATCGTTAATTTCTTCTCGTATGCTAGACAGTATTGCATTGGCTTTTTCTAGCAATTCGCGATTTAACGCCTCATCTGTCATAGCCTTCCGTAAGGGGTTAAACAAATTAACTTTGTTAAGGCTTACAGACAAAAAAAAATTGTAAAGCAAAGCATATGGTTGGAGTACTTTGTTACAGAGACCACAAAGCCCCTTTCGGGACAATGGGTTTAGGTCTCACTCTTCTTCTTGAGCAGCATTACGAGCATCAATAGAGGCTTGTCTTCTCATCGCGATGATGTCGGGAGTACATTCAGATGTCGCTAGTGTTTCACATCTAAAGTTACAGTCAATGTCAACTGGTGCAGTTACACCAAGAGCATCTTCCACTATACTCTGAATTAAACCGAGGTCAGCCAATGGTGCTTGAACCATTGTAGACTCAATGACTGCTTTCTTAGCAACTCTCTCAGTTTCCCAACGAGTAGTGAATGTAAGTACAACACCATTCAAAGAATTATCCAAAGTAGGAGTCATAGAAACTGCATCTTCGTAGACTAGTTTCAAATGGTCGTTAGTCATGTCTGTCTCAATTCCTAATGAATCGTGTATGTATATTGAAGACCCTCTAGGTCTCGCCCATACTTCCTTAGTTGTCTCAACCTTTTCAGTAATGTATTCACATTCAAAACCATTCTTTACTAATTCTTCTTTCCAACTTCTAGCGTCTGACTCCCATCTTGCTGTAAAAGCAGGTTTACCGTCTATTGTCATAGTGTATTTTGTTTTAGTATCAGTTTCAGGGACTAAACCATATGTAACACTCGGAGGGTTACTACTCCAATGAGATGAAGAACATAAAACTAAACCTTTCTCTGATAACCTTGCGGCTACCTTAGAAAACGCTTTATCACTCATCTTTTCATCTGCATATCTATATTTGGCAATCTGTACATATGTAACTGACATGATACATACTCTGAAAGAGTGGTATATAGGGTACTCGCTTAACAAAGTAACTCTTACCATATGGTTGTAATTACTTTGTGATTATGGAAACCCCGATTGGCAGAGGAGGCCATTTTTGACCTCCCCTGCGGGGTTTTAGGTATTTACTCGGTTTTAGGGGCTTCTTTGGGTGTTTCCACCACTTTTTGAACAATTAAGTTCTTCAAAGCCTTACCTTTCACATATTGATAGTCTTTTGAACTACCACGAATAGCACTGTGAACTCTAGCATCAAAAGAAGCCAGTTCATAATCAGCGAATGCTTCAGCATTGGCGAAAACTCCGCCACCGCCTCTCTTACTCTTTACTGCGAATCTTTGGAAGAATACAGTATTCCAAAGAGTAATTAGAGCAGTTCGTGCTTCTGCTCTGCCTGAATTATAATCTTCTAGAAGTTTTGAATCCATTGTTGAGGCTTTGCCTGTTTTGAAAGGGTTAGTATCAACGTCTATGAATAAAGTACGAATAGTAGACATGATTCTACTTCTTCGGTCAGCATTCGCCTTACCTTTCTTCATAAGAGTCTTCAAAGAGGATAAATCCTCTGAAAAATTGGGTGTACCTTCGGTATCCCAACCCTTATTGGCTCTCTGCCAAGCATTCACTGTTTTAACAAAATTATTCCACTTATCATCACTCATAATGTGTGTCTCCTACTATATTTACCGTTTTGGGGGTATATATGGTATTCAGATTCACAAAGTAGTTCATACCATATGGTAGGATACTTTGTCATCATACCTGATAGAATGGGAGAGAGGTTATTCCTCTTCTCCGCATTCATCAGGGTCGCATACTGAAATCTCATATTCTCTGTAATTATGCCCTTCATCAATAGTACGCCCACAAACATCACACTCTTCAGTATAGAAAACCCAAGAGGGCAAACTATCTTCAGGTAATGCGTTACTCCTATCACGCATAGTTCCACCTCTCAAAGATATATTCGTCTGTTTCTACTCTTACAACTAATTGCATCATTAATACAACCCCGCCAAAGTATCAGTATCAGCCCAAATAATACAAGTGTATGGCCTATCATGTTCTCCACAATTAATGCAAACACCACAATCAGAACAAACCCAATCTGTTCCTTCATACTTATGCTTGCATAAACGACATGTCTCTTCTAGAGCATATATTCCTTCTTCTTTTTTCATTTCTTCACCTCTATTAAATCATCCATGTCTAACAATGCACATATAACAGAATGGTCGAACCCTTCCTTAGTAGTGTATAACTCACCATTAACCTCTAAAGTAATATCATATAATGAAATGTATTCTTCTTCCATTTAATCAACCTCCAATTCAGAAAGGTATTCATCAACCAATTGTGCTACATCATCCGGTATTGTTGCTATACTTACCCTCACACCATTCTCTAATTCTGCATCAATACACCAATTTAATATTTTTAATCCCATAATTTATTCCTCCGTATATCCATCAAACCAACCATCACCGCTAGTTGAAGGGTCGCTACAATGTGCTTGTGCTTCTTCAAGAGTTAATCCTCTCTTGATTGTTCTATTATTTCCATTAAATCTAAATCTTATTATTTTATACATTATTCCTCTTCCTCCTTGACATAATCAATTCTGTAATCAACATCTTTTCCTGTTCTATCACACCAAACTCTAACTATTAAATTATCATGTTCCATTTCAATTACTATTGACATGGTAAAGACACCCCACATATTTCATTATCGCATATATACCAAATAATACCTCCATCATTCGGCATTACATAGGTTAAATCTTTATCATACCCTTTACCACATTCTCCACAATATCCTACTATTTCACTCATTTATATTCCTCCACTATTTTTATTTGTATATAATGTAAACTCAGTTCTAAATCTCATTGAATTGTATTTAGGGTTAGTACCTTCCAATTTTTCTGATAGTAACTTTACTTGTTCGTGTGTCATTCCTATATCATGAGCCATTACAACCAACCATTCATAATGTCTCCTAGTAAAAAGGTTAGACGATGGTTGAGGATATCTCTTACCCTTCGTTCTTGCTCCACAGTTACAAACTAATTCAATCAAATTATCTATATCATCAATTTCAGTAGTACTTCCACATTTCCAACATTCAATAATGTCTATTTCTTCGTTTTGCATGGTATATCTTTTCAATATTCGGTATAAGTAAGGTTCTATACGACAAAGTGTAGAACCATATGGTTGGTACGAAACTTTGAGGAGGTTAAACCACAATAAGATGACCCGAAGGCCAAATTATCATGATTAGCGATATTCATTATTCACATGACGTGTATTTACAGAGTATGGCAAGTTGCAGAGTATATTTTCAATTTCAAGTCGCCTAACTCTTCCACTACCACGCAATGCTCCATTCAATGTCGCTAATTCATTTGTGAGATTTAGTATGATTATATTATTGAGACGTTTGCATTCTTTCAATGCTACTTGCTCTCTTGCATATAGTCCCTGTCTGTGTATCTCACCTTCTCCTAAGTCCTTAATAATCTCATATACCTTACTGGTCATACTATATATCACTAATAACAGGTATATGTGGGGTACTCTTAGCAAAGCATGTACCATATGGTAAGATGTACTTTGTCACAGATACCTCATATAGTGGAGAGATAGAGGAGAATTAACTCCTCTACCTCTCGCGAGTTTGCTTAGAAGGATTACGAGAATCCGTCTATTCTTGACCTCCTTCGGAAGTAATAGTAGACACCAGATTCTCAAGTGAACCATCCCATGTACCCTCTTTAGATAGTTTCACTGCAACACTGTTAATGTTCTTCATAACAGATGAAGCCCAAGCCTCACCGTTAGCGAAGTGCTTAACCTTGCTTCTTTGATTTGGTAGCATTAATGCCCTTACAGCATCTCCACCGTTATCAAAGGCTTCAGCCATAGCGTTAACTGCTTCAGTAACAGTTGCAATAACTGCTTGTCCTTCAGCAGGGAGAGTATAACCTCTCTGTCCGTATGGAGCATTCGCGTAATCCCTTGCGATTTCTCGAATTGTTGAAGAAATACGAACCTGACGAGATTCATTTGTATTTCCTTTGTCAATCATCTTTCTAATTGTGACAGCATCAGTACTGTCAACTGTCTTATCTGCGTCTAGCCATGCTAGAGTTGTTCCTGTAAATTGTTTCCATTCCACTTTTAATCACCTTTTCAATTATATTCGGGTCTCAAACCCTCCTAAGCAATATATATTTCACATATACGATATATGGGGTTTCTCCTACAAAGTGTCCCAACCATATGGTAAGAATACTTTGTCATGAAGACCCTATATATCAGATAAGCGTTGTATATACTATGTCAAGATTGATTGAAGGCAAAGTTTACCCCTATGAATTAGAGGTTGGACATTCTAAGTCAGGTTCTCACCAAGTATTAGTAATCAAAAGCCTAAAAGTCAAAGGTGATGATTTAGCCCATGCATTAGAAGAATTGCATTCGGCAATAAAAGTATTCAACCTGATTCTTAATCAGGATGATAATTAATTTTCCCATGTGGGGCTGACGAATATTTCATTTAGACAATGAGAGAGTAAAACAGATAGCAGAATGCAAGAACGTAAGTTCTTCGGGCAAAGAGAGTTATATCATATGCATCCCTGATATGACGGTTAGACTATCTCGACCTTGAAAACTCGTTCGACTAGACGACCCTGTTCCGATGCCCCACATATTTCAAACTCATATAGAGTCAGGTATTGAACAGCGAAGTCGTGTATAATAAGATGAGGATAGTACGCAGCCTCTTCCTGACTTTTTCCGATAAATGCTTTGGATAAATATAGGAGTAAGGTAGCATAGCGGTAATGATAAGTGCTTCAGATGTGGATAAGTAGCCCAGTCGCCTTACTTCTATAAATCATATTCTTGGTAGGCCATCTCTCCCTCCTAACATTGTTAGGGGCTTGAGTTGGAATACTACTTTCTGTACATAACGTAATGAGAAAAGCGAAAACGCAGATAATAGAGGGGTAGCCGAGTACACAAATGCGGTGTGTACCAAAACCGTAACCGAGGGGTTGAGTAAACGTAACTTGCTAGCGTAGACGTTTACAAGAAATCCCGCAAAGTCGCGAGACTACTCTCTATTTATCTGCGTTTTAGATATTTGGGGGATGCCCTACAAAGTGGCCTACCATATGGTTGTAATTTTGCAATAGAAATAAACTCGGCGGAGGTGTTCGCAGGGTGGCGGGGCGTATATATATCGAAATCGGGAAATCTAGATTGTCGGAAAGTCTCTTTCATTCCCATGTTTAACCTAATGATATATTTAATCAACATGTTATGATAGATACACAAACCTTGACACCTACATATCATTACAATTTAATGGGTATAAACTACCCTTCCCATATAATATAGTATAATATAATAATATCAGTATTGTATAACATATAATTAATATCTATATTGTAAGAGTCTCTGATTCTGTATTCATTTATCCCCGATTATCTTCACGTTTGATAAACGGGAATGGGTAAGAATCTTTGATTCTGATTCAATATCATAGATATAATATATATTATTATCATTTATCATTATTATCATTATTATTATTATATACACACACTCACAGAAAATATACTATTACTACTATTACATTATATTAGGATACCATGATAAATGTGATAAATGGTAAATGTATAGGGAATATCTGCGATTCCCGTAAGATTTCGCAGAATAATATTTATCATTGCCTAGATAAATGGCATGATAAATGACATCATACTCAACATATTTGTGGAAGACAAGAAAGGCGTTTGACGTTACTTAGCGGTTCGTCATCTGACAAGCGACGTAGTGAACTCTTCGGAGGTAAATGACTGAGCGACTTAGTATTGGCACAAGTTGGGATTGTAGGTTACTTACAGTAATTGAACAAAAGATACAGGAGTTCGCCCTGAGCCAAATAAAGAAACAAGCCCTCTTCGGAGGTGAGTGGAAATATTAGGTGCTTGAATACCTAACCCTATGGAGTTGTCTAAGGGTTGCTTTGCGCTATAAAAAAGAGCAGTCGGTATTGCGGTAAATATCATCAATGTGTTACTTCAGCACATTACATCACCTCCGAGTAAGACGGCATAGTACGTTAGTTCATCCCTACACCACACTCAAATTAATCACCACAATTATTGGGTTCAAACCCAAATAAGGGGGTGCAGGTAAAACTGCACTCCCAACATACTCGCAAGAGTAAGGCGTTCAATTGCGTAAGTCCTGACGAGGCAATAAGAACTTAATGAAGACAAAACCAGTTGCGGTGCAAAGTTTTCACCTTACTATTACACTTACAACACACTCAATATATCAGACGGGAGAATATGGCGAACTTGGTTAGCGTTCCCGTTCCATTGCAGTCATATGCATAATTGGTGTTTCTGATATGATAGATATTGAGTAGAGTTTACTGAAATAAAAAAGACGAATCGTGATGGATTAGATTTCCATCCAAAGCAGTAATTAAATGACCTGCCCAAACCAGTAATGTGC
>Ga0209232_1000130_pt1 | contig 46379 bp, 42 predicted proteins | sample ETNvirenome_2_60_FD_184066 | JGI IMG/M metagenome (GOLD analysis project Ga0209232, IMG submission 184066) | Marine viral communities from the Pacific Ocean - ETNP_2_60 (SPAdes) (version 2) | ecosystem: Environmental > Aquatic > Marine > Oceanic | place: Pacific Ocean | collected 2013-06-22 | reverse complement strand
CCGCCGCGCCGCCGCCCTCGCCATTTTCGTGCAGCACGGTTTCGACATCGCGCACGGTGACGACGGTGTCGCGCGACAGCACCGCCAGCCGCTGGACGACATTGCCCAGCTCGCGGACGTTGCCGGGCCAGTCATAGCGTTCGAGCCACTGCATCGCGGCGGGCGCGAACTGGCGGTCGGGCAATCCCGAACTGCGCCCTGCGTCGACAAAATGGCGGACCAGCGCCGCAATGTCGCTGCGCCGATCGCGCAGCGGCGGCAGCGTTACCGGGATGACGTTGAGGCGGTAGAACAGATCTTCGCGGAACCGGCCATCGGCGACCAGCGTCCGCATGTCGCGATGCGTCGCGGCAATGACGCGGACATCGGCGCGCAGCGCCTGATTGCCGCCGACGGTCGAATATTCGTTGCTTTGCAGGACGCGGAGCAGCCGCGTCTGTGCCTCGAGCGGCATGTCGCCGATTTCGTCGAGGAACAGCGTACCCCCCGCCGCTTGTTCGAATCGCCCCGCATTGCGGCTGTGCGCGCCGGTGAAGGCGCCCTTTTCGTGCCCGAACAGCTCAGCCTCGATCAATTCACGCGGAATCGCCGCCATGTTGATCGCGACGAACGGCCCCGCGCGGCGCAGGCCGGTGGCATGGATCGCGCGCGCGACGACCTCCTTGCCGGTTCCCGATTCGCCCAGGATCAGCACCGCCAGATCGTTCGACGCGAGGCGCGCGATCGTGCGGTAAACCGCCTGCATCGCGGGCGCGCGGCCGACCAGCCCGTGGCTGTCCGCATGCGCCGGGTCCGTGCCTGCCGCCGGCTCGGCCCGGCGCTGCAAGGCCGCACGGACGCTGGCGGTCAGTTCGTCGAGATCGAAGGGCTTGGGCAGATAGTCATAGCTTCCGATCCCCGTCGCGCGCACCGCGGTATCGAGCGTATTCTGCGCCGAGAGCACGATCACCGGCGTATCGGCGCCTATGCGTAACGAATCGATGCCGTCGCCGTCGGGCAGGACGACGTCGGTGATGACAAGGTCGGGGCGGTTGTCGGCCAGCCAGGCGTTGCGTTCGGCGATGCTGGCGACCGATGCGAAATGGCCGCATTCGCCGACCAGCGTCTCGCGGATGATCATCGCGATCGCGGGGTCATCCTCGACCAGCAGGATCGTCTTGCGACCGCTCATGCGGCGCGTCCCTTTTGCGCGACCGGCAGATGGACGCGAAAGCGGGTCCATTCACCGTCGCGCATATGCTGGACGGTGCCGCCCATGTCGCGCGCCAGCTTGGCGACGAGGGCGAGGCCGAGTCCCCGCCCCTCGCGCTTCGTGGTCACGAACGGGTCGAACAGGTCGCCGCGAATGTCGGCGGGAACGCCGGGGCCGTTATCGCTGACGCTGACCTCGATCGGCAGCGCGATGCGCCCGCGCCCGTCGCCATTGTCGATCGACAGGCCGTGGCGATAAGCGGTGGCGAGCCGTACCACGCCATCGTCGCGGCCGCCCAGCGCCTCGCAGCCATTGGTGACGAGGTTGAGCAATATCTGCACCATGGCGTCATGGTTGCCGTGCACCAGCGGCAGCGACGGGTCGAAATCCTCGGCAAAGCGCACCCCCGGAAACTGGCGCGCGCGCGCGGTTTCCATCGCCTGATGGATCGGCTGATACAGGTTGATCGGGCCGCAGGCGATCGGCTGGCCGCGGGAGAAATGCTCCATCTGGTCGATCAGCGTCGCGATCCGGTCGACCTCGGCGCAGATCAGCGTCGTGAAGCGTTCGCCGCTGGCGTCGGTCTTGCGCGCCAGCAATTGCGCCGCGCCCTTGATCCCCGCGAGCGGGTTCTTGATCTCGTGCGCCAGCATCGATGCAGCGCCGCCCGCGGCGCGCCCCGATCGCCCGATCGCGCCGCCCATCAGCTCGGCGTCGCTCTGTGCCGGGACCAGCGCCAGGATGCGGTGGCCGTTTTGGCCATAAGGCACCATCTGCATATCGACAAAAATCGCCTTGCGGCCGCCGACCGAAATTTCGGCCCGATGCGCGAACAAGGCCGCCGTCGCGGCGTCGCTCATCCGCTGGCGATAGCTGCGATCCATGTCGATCACGTCATAGACGACGCGCCCGATGATTGCCGACCGGCTCATATTGCACATCTGCTCGGCGGCGGCGTTGACGAACAGCACCACCGCGGCCTTGTCGATCAACAGCGTCGGGACGGGGTGCGAGTGGATCAGCTCGTCATGGTCAAAGGTCGGGATGCTCGACGTGAGCGCGCTCACGCCGCGGCCTTGGTCAGGAACGGGGTGTAAAAGCGTTCGAGGGCGTCGAGCACGTCGCGGCTGCTGGGGATCTGGTTGACCATGTTACGGAACTCGGCCGATCCATGCAGCCCCTTGACGTACCAGCCAAGGTGCTTGCGCGCCATATTGACGCCGGTGATTTCGCCATAATGGTCGATCATCGCGCGATAATGCGATGTAATGACGTCATATTGTTCGTCGATGCCGGGATCGGGCCGCTCGCCCTCGCCGCGCAGCGCCGCCATCACCTGCCCCAGCAGCCACGGGCGACCATAGGCGCCGCGGCCGATCATGACGCCATCGGCACCGCTCTGCGCCAGCGCGGTGCGCGCGTCGTCGGCGGAACAAATGTCGCCATTGGCGATCACCGGGATTGAGACCGCATCCTTGACCGAGCGAATGAAGCTCCAGTCGGCCTCACCGCGGTACATCTGATTTCGCGTGCGGCCGTGGACGGTCACCAGCTTAGCGCCCAGATCCTCGGCGATATGCGCCAGTTCGGGGGCGTTCAGGCTGTCGTGGCACCAGCCCATCCGCATCTTGACCGTCACCGGCACCGACACCGCCTTGACGCAGGACTCGATCAGCGCTGCGGCGAGCTTCAAGTCGCGCATCAGCGCCGAGCCCGCGTCGCCGCTCGTCACCTTGCGCACCGGGCAGCCCATATTGATGTCGATGATCGCGGCGCCGCGATCTTCGTTGAGCTTCGCCGCCTCACCCATTTCATAGGGGGTGCAACCGACGAGCTGCATCGACACCGGCTCCTCGACCGGGTGCCACGCCGCTTTCTGGATCGACTGGCGGGTTTCGCGGATCGCCGCCTGGCTGGCGATCATCTCGGTGACGTTGAGCCCCGAACCATAGCGGCGCACCAGGGTGCGGAACGGCATATCGGTGACGCCCGTCATCGGCGCCAGGATCACGGGATCCGCGATGGTGATGTTGCCGATCTGGATGGGCCGCAGCGGCGCCATGGCGAGAACTTTCGTCTGATTGCCTAAAATTTGAGCAGCCCGTACACGCTAAGCCGCTTTCCCGCAAGCCGCGGCTGCGCTACCCGGCCCGCATCATGACCGAGTCCGCTCCCTCCACCACGCCGCGCGCGATGGTCATATTGCTCGCTGGCGGTCAGGGCAGCCGGGCCGGCTTCGCCGTACCCAAGCAGCTAGCGACGCTTGGCCGCAAGCCGGTGCTGCGCTGGAGCCTCGATGCCTTTTGCGCCCATCCGGCGATTGGCGGCGGCGTGCTGGTGGCCAATGATGACGTCATGGCGGCGCTCGGCACGTTACCGGAGGGCTGGATTTCCGCCAACCCCGGGGAGGAACGCCAACAGTCGGTGGCCAATGCGCTCGCCGCGCTGGCTGACCGCGAGGACGAGACTCCGCTGCTGGTGCACGATGCCGCGCGGCCCGGGGTGACCGCCGCGGTCATCGACCGCCTACTTGCCGCACTGGGCGTCGCCGAAGCGGTGATCCCCACCCTCCCCGTTCCCGATACGCTGGTCGAACAGGCCGGCGGCAGCGCGGGCGATGTCGTCGACCGGAGCGCGCTGGCGCGGGTCCAGACCCCGCAGGCGTTCCGCCTTGGGACTTTGCGCCGCGCTCATGCCGCGGCGGTCGAGGCGGCAGCGACCGACGACGCGCAGCTGGTGCGGCGGCTCGGCCTCGCGGTGGCGGCGGTAGCAGGCGAAGCGCGGCTCCACAAACTGACTTATGCCGAGGATATGGCGATCCTGTCGGGGCTGTTGGGGATTGAGGCGATGACACGAACCGCAGTCGGCATGGGTTATGACGTCCACCGCCTAGTTGCCGACAAGCCGCTGTGGATCGGCGGCATAGAAATCGCGTATAGTCATGGGCTTGAAGGCCATAGCGATGCCGACGTCGGACTTCACGCGCTGACCGACGCCATCCTGGGTGCGCTCGGCGATGGCGACATCGGCGATCATTTCCCGCCGAGCGACCCGCAATGGCGCGGCGCGGCGTCGCATCGCTTCCTGCAATTTGCCGCAAACCGCGTCACAACGCGCGGCGGACACATCGACCATGTCGACCTGACCATTGTCGCGGAGGCACCGAAGATCGGCCCGCACCGCGCCGCGATGCGCGCGCGGATTGCCGAAATTCTTGCGATTCCGCTCGAACGGGTTAGTGTGAAGGCGACAACGACAGAGCGGCTGGGGTTCACCGGCCGCCGCGAGGGGATAGCTGCCCAAGCCGTCGCGACCCTGCGACTTCCGGAGAATTGACGCCGTGCTGCCTGACGATGAATCGCGCCTCTTGGTGCGCGACGAGCTTGCGACGAGCGTGCTTGCGAACAACCGAGCCGCGGGGCGCAAAGTGGCGGTCGCCGAAAGCTGCACCGGCGGCATGGTCAGCGCCGCGCTGACCGACATCGCGGGCAGTTCGGACGTCTTCTCCGCCGGTTTCATCACCTATTCGGGTCACGCCAAGCAAAGCCAGTTAGACGTCAGCAGCGAGATCCTCGAAACCTTTGGCGAAGTCTCGCTTGCGACCGCATGGGCGATGGCGACCGGCGCGCTCGCCAACAGCGATGCCGATATTGCGGTGGCGATCACCGGCATCGCTGGTCCGGGCGGCGGATCGGAAAAGAAGCCGGTCGGACTGGTCGTGTTCGCGCGCGCGTTGCGCGGCCAGGATCCGGACGATTATTTCACCCAGCGGGTACAGTTTGAAGGCGGAGATCGCGCCGCGATCCGCCACCACGCGACACTGTTCGCGCTCGACCTGCTTCAGCCTGAAAGGGACGCGCTGCGTCCCTCGGAGGACATAGCCCTTCCCGCGCCGTAAAGATCGTCGGCGCGCGCTTCAAACGCTGCGATCATCTTGCGCAGCGCCTTGTCGAACATTTGGCCCGCCAAGGCTTCGAACATGCGGCTGCGGAACGCGAAATCGACCATGAAGTCGACGCGGCATCCGCCGCCCTCGACCGGGGTGAAATGCCATTCGTTGTTCAGATGGCGCATCGGGCCGTCGATATAACTGACGGTCACCTCGCGCGGCCGCTCCTTGTGGACGCGGCACGAGAAGCTTTCGCGGAGCCCCTTGAAGCCGACGATCATGTCGGCGACCGCTTCATGCTCGCTGTCGCTGCGGATGCGCAGCGCGATCACCCACGGCAGGAATTCGGGATAACGCTCGATGTCGGTGACGAGCGCGAACATCTGTTCGTCGCTATACGGCAGGACGCGGGTTTCGTGGTGCCTGGCCAAGTCGGTATCAGCCAGCGGCGCGCGCCAGCTGCGCCTCGCGTGCCGCGCGCATCCGCTCAAAATCGTCACCGGCGTGATAGCTCGAGCGCGTCAGCGGCGACGAGGCAACCTGCAGAAATCCCTTCGCGCGGGCGATCTGGGCGTAGGCGTCGAACGCTTGTGGCGTCACGAAGTCGATCACCTTGGCATGCTTCGGCGTCGGTTGCAGATACTGGCCCATCGTCATGAAATCGATGTCGGCGCTGCGCATGTCGTCCATCACCTGATGCACCTCCATCCGCTGTTCGCCCAGCCCGAGCATCACGCCCGATTTGGTGAAGATCGACGGATCGCGGCGCTTGACGCTTTCGAGCAGACGAAGCGACGCATAATAACGCGCGCCCGGACGGATCGTCGGGTAAAGCCGCGGGACGGTTTCAAGATTGTGGTTATAAACGTCGGGCCGCGCATCGACGATCGCCGCGATCGCGCTTTCGGGCTTGTTGCGGAAATCGGGGGTCAGGATTTCGATCGTCGTCTGCGGGGTTTCGCGGCGCAGCGCCTGGATCACCTTCACAAACTGGCTGGCGCCGCCGTCGGGCAGATCGTCGCGATCGACCGAGGTGATGACGATATGGCTGAGCCCCATTTTCGCCGCCGCAATCGCGGTATGTTCAGGCTCAAGCAGGTCGACCGCGCGCGGCATCCCGGTCTTGACGTTACAGAACGCACAGGCGCGGGTGCAGGTGTCGCCCAGGATCATCACCGTCGCGTGCTTCTTAGTCCAGCATTCGCCGATGTTCGGGCACGCCGCTTCCTCGCACACCGTGTTGAGGTTCAGCTCGCGCATCAGCTTGCGCGTTTCGGCATAGCCGGGGCTGGTCGGCGCCTTGACGCGGATCCAGTCGGGCTTGCGCGTGCGCTGGCTGGGGGTGGTTTCGGGCGATGCGGGAGCGGTCATGTCGCCCACATAGTCGCGCGCGCGCCTCTTCTCAACCTCTCTACCTATGCTAAGGCGCATCCATGACTCACTTTACCGACATGATCGATGGTTATCGCCGTTTCCGTAACGGCGGCTGGCAGCAACAACGGCAGCGCTGGGGCGAATTGGCCGAGGGGCAATCGCCCAAGGTGATGGTGATCGCCTGTTCCGACAGCCGCGTCGAACCGTCGCAGATTTTCGACACCAATCCCGGCGAAATCTTTGTCGTCCGCAATGTCGCGGCGTTGGTGCCGCCGTTCGAGACGACGCCGGGCCGCCACGGGGTGTCGGCGGCGCTCGAATTTGCGGTCCAGTTCCTGAAAGTCGAAGAAATTCTGGTGATGGGTCACGGCCTGTGCGGCGGCTGCCACGCCGCACTGCACCGCTCGATGGCGGGCGCCGAACCCGGCCGCGGTGGTTTTATCGCCGACTGGATCGCAATGCTCGATGACGCCAGCGAGCAAGTTCGCCGTGACCATGACGATATCGACAACCGCGAAGCCGGCCGCGCCATGGAAATGGCGGCGGTGCGCGTCAGCCTGGGCAACCTCCGGACCTTTCCTTGCATTCAGGAGAAAGAGCGGCGCGGTACGCTGCGGCTGCGCGGCGCCTTTTTTGCGATCAGCGATGGGGTGCTGCACTTGATGGACGAAGCGACCGGGGAGTTTGCGCCCGCCGCCTGAAACAGGAGCGCGATATGAGCAAGAATGCGATATGGCTGACGCTGATTTTCGTGGCAGCGATCATCGGCGCGTTCATGGGGCCATCGCTGGCCAGCGTCGTGTCGCCCGAAACCCTGCTCATCCTGTCGGTGCTGCTGATCGGCGGCATCGTCATTTTCTGTTTCTGGGCGCTGTCGAGCAACAAGAGCGGCGCCAAGGCCGATACCGCGGCGATCGCCGACGCCCGGACGATGCAGGCGCCGGCGGGCAAGGCCCGGATCTATGTCACGCGCCGCGGTTTTGTTGCGGCGCTGCAGGGCATGAACATCACGCTCGACGGCGCCGCGAAAGGCCAGATCAAGTCGGGCCAGATGCTGATGGCCGATGTCGCCCCCGGCACCCACCACCTGCATGTTGCCACCGCCAAGGGGAAACTGGCGCACCCCGCCGAATTCGATATCGACGTCGGCGCGGGCGGCGCGGTGGTAATCGGCGCGATGATCGAAATGGGCGCGCTCAAGGGCAGCATCAAGCTGGAACGGCTCGACGCCGCAAAAGCGCGTGAGGATGTTCACGCCACCAAATTGGTGCTGTGGGAAGTACCGCCCGCAGCAAGCTGATCAGATGTGCGTTTACGAGGCGGATGCGGCTGTGGGGCGGGAAGCGGACATTGCCGTCTTCGGTGATTCCGGGCCGGGGCTGCGATCCGGTCGGCGCATGGACCGAGCCATCACGCCAAAGTTCAGGAAAGTTCAGCCTAGTGCGGCGCCGCATTTGTTGTGTTCGCCGGACACAGGGTGGCCGGATTCTGGCCGTATCCGGAATCCGGGCGACGGCCGCTTTTGCCTGTAAATTGAAAGAGCTGGGATGAAGGCTGGCACAGCGGAATAATGTAGGAAAGGCCTATTTGAAGGTGCCCGCTTTGGGGCGGGGAGCCGCCCTCCGCCCTCCTCGTCATTCCCGCGAAGCGGGAACCCAGCGCGCAACGCTGGCTCGCTGGGTTCCCGCTTTCGCGGGAATGACGAAGGGAAGAGAGAGCGGCTGCAATCGGTCGAAAGCGGCCGCCAAGCCCGCCCGTCACGGAATCGCGTAAGTCACATTCGCCTGCCCGACTGGCTTGTCGGGATCGTCGGTCCAGATCCGCACATCCATTACCGCCAGCCGCTTGCCGAGCCGCAGCATATAGGCGTCGGCGAACAGCGGTCCCGGGCGGCACGGGCGCAGGAACTGGTAGTTGAGCGCGCTCGTCACTGCCATCGCGACGGGGCCGATATGCGCGAGGACGAGCGCATAAGCCGCCATGTCGGCGAACCCCATCTGGGTCGGGCCGGAGATCAGCCCGCCGGGACGCAGCGCCTTGTCGGTCGGGTCCATCCGTGCCTGGATGAAGCCCGGCGCGGCGGCGACGACGTGACCGCGCGAGCCCGGTTCGGAGTGGGGAAAGGCGGCCTTTAGAAATTCGTTGAGCGCGTCCGCGTCCAAACGGATCGCGCCCGACGATATGGGCTCCGATATTGGCGCTGCCTCCCCCATCATCGAATCAGCGCGTCAGTTTCTTGTACGACGTCGCGTGCGGGCGCGTCGCATCGTCGCCGAGGCGGCGGATCTTGTCCTCTTCATAGGATTCGAAATTGCCTTCGAACCATTCGACATGGCTGTCGCCCTCGAACGCCAGAATGTGCGTCGCGAGGCGATCGAGGAAGAAGCGGTCATGGCTGATGACCACCGCGCAGCCGGCGAAATTCTCCAACGCTTCTTCGAGTGCGGCGAGGGTTTCGGTGTCGAGATCGTTGGTCGGTTCGTCGAGCAGCAGCACATTGCCGCCCTGTTTCAGCATCTTGGCCATATGGACGCGGTTGCGTTCGCCGCCCGAGAGCTGACCGACCTTTTTCTGCTGATCGACGCCCTTGAAGTTGAAAGCGCCGACATAGGCGCGCGTCTGCATCTCGTGCTTGCCGATGTTCATCATCTCGGCGCCGCCCGAAATTTCCTGCCAGACATTGTTGTCGGGCTTCAGATCGTCGCGGCTCTGGTCGACGAAGCCCAGATGGACGGTGTCGCCGATGACGACCTTGCCACTGTCGGGGGTTTCCTGTCCCGTGATCAGCTTGAACAAGGTCGACTTGCCCGCGCCGTTGGGACCGATGACCCCGACGATGCCGCCCGGGGGCAGCGAGAAAGACAGGTCTTCAAACAACAGTTTGTCGCCATAGGCCTTCGAGATATTTTCGACCTCGATGACCTTGCCGCCCAAGCGCTGCGGCACCTGAATGACGATCTGCGCCTTGCCGGGGATGCGCTTTTCCTGCGCCTCGACCAGCTGGTCAAAGCTCTTGATACGGGCTTTCGATTTGGCCTGACGCGCTTTCGGCGACTGCCGGATCCATTCCAGCTCGTCCTTGATCGCCTTTTGGCGACCGGCATCCTCGCGCGATTCCTGTTCGAGGCGCTTGCCCTTCTTTTCCAGATAGGTCGAATAATTGCCTTCATAGACAAAATAGCGGCCGCGATCGAGTTCGAGGATCCAGTTCACGACATTGTCGAGGAAGTAGCGATCGTGGGTGACGAGGATGACGTTGCCCGGATAATCGACGAGATGTTTTTCGAGCCACGCGACGCTTTCGGCGTCCAAATGGTTGGTCGGTTCGTCGAGCAGCAGGATCGACGGCTTTTCGAGCAGCAGGCGGGTCAGCGCGATGCGGCGCTTTTCGCCGCCCGACAGGCTCTGCACGCCCATGTCGCCCGGCGGGCAGCGCAAGGCCTCCATCGCGATTTCGAGCTGGTTGTCGAGCGTCCAGCCGTCGACCGCGTCGATCTTTTCCTGCAGCGTGCCCATTTCCTCCATCAACGCGTCGAAATCGGCGTCGGCGGGCGGATCGGCCATCAGGGTGCTGATCTCGTTGAAGCGGTCCATCATGTCGGCGACGCCGCGGACGCCGTCCATGACATTTTCCTTGACCGTCTTGGTCGGGTCGAGCTCGGGCTCCTGCGCCAGATAGCCGACGGTGATCCCCTCGCCGGCCCAGGCTTCGCCGGTAAATTCGGTGTCCATGCCCGCCATGATCTTCATCAGGGTCGATTTGCCGGTGCCGTTCGGGCCAACGATGCCGATCTTGGCATCGGGATAAAATTGCAGGCTCAAATCCTTGAGCGTCGGCTTTTGCGCGCCGGGATAGGTCTTGTTCAGACCCTTCATCACGAAACTATATTGGGCGGCCATGGAATATGCTCCGGTATGGGCTGAGCCGCGCGCGCGGCCGGGAGAGATAAGTTGCGCGCCGGTTAGCGAATGGGCGCGGGCTTGGCAATCATTGGGGCAATCGGCGCTTGCCGGGCGCGGCCGCCGCGGTACAAGTTGCTGCGCTCGCCATGGCTCGTCTGTTACGGTTCAAGCGGCCGCGTTGGCGATTCTCGCCCATGGCGGCGATGATAGACCGCCGTGATTGTTGCGCGGAAATGACAGATTTCCGAGGCGGGCGACCATCTCAATTATTTTTGTTGACGATTCATGCGGAACGGCTAAATCCCGCCGCTCGCGGAACGGGAAAGTTTCCCCGACGCGGATAGGCATTTTAGGGAGCCCACACATCATGAAGAAATTTGCTGCTATCGCCGTTGCTGCCAGCATGTTCGCCCTCGCCGCTTGCGGTGAAAAGGCTGCTGAAGAAGCCACCACGGAAGCCCCGGCTGCTGAAGCTGTTGCTGAAGAAGGCGCTGACGCCGCTGCTGCTGGCGCTGAAGCCGCTGCTGCTGGTGCCGACGCTGCTGCCGCTGGTGCCGAAGCTGCTGCTCCGGCCGACGCTGCTGCGACCGCTGCTGCTCCGGCTGACGCCGCTGCTGCTCCGGCCGACGCAATGGCTGAAGAAAAGAAGTAAGTCACAGCCCTTCGGGGCGTTGACCGAAACGAGAAACGGGCGGTCTTCCTTTGGGAAGGCCGCCTTTTTCTTTGCCCGTCTTTTTCGTCAAACGCGCTCAGGTGGGATAGACTTGCGGCCTCGCGCTGTCTAAGGCGCCCACCAGTAGTCGGGGAGTAGCGCAGCCCGGTAGCGCGCCTGCTTTGGGAGCAGGATGTCGCAGGTTCGAATCCTGTCTCCCCGACCACTGTCCTCCCAGATTTTCCCGACCGCGTTTATCCGGCAGAGGTCGCGATCAGCCGCGCGTAGAAGTCGATCATGCGTTTGAAGCTGTCGATCTTCATATGTTCGTTGGTGCCATGGATCATCGCCGATTCCTTCAGCGAGAAATGCATCGGCATGAACCGGTAAACATCCTGCGACACCGTCTCCATGCTGCGGCTGTCGGTGCCGCCGACAACCAGGATCGGTGACAGCACCGCATCGGGCGCGTCGGCCCGCGCCGCCGCTGCAATCCATTTCCACCCTTGCGAGTTTGTCGACGACACGCGCGACGGTTCGCGCGGCGGCTTCACCCATGCCAGTTCGACCGGCAGGTCGCCGACCGCATCTTTGGCGCGCGCCATGATGTCGGCGGACCGGTTCCACGGCGCGATGCGATAGTTGATCAGCGCATTGGCGGTCTGCGGCAGCACATTCTCCTTCGGGCTACCCTCCAGCATCGTCGGCGCGATCGTGGTACGAAACGCCGCGGCGGTCGATGGTGTCGCCGCGACCTGGCGCTTCAGGATCGGGCCGAACAGCCATTGGTTGGCGACCGCCATCTTGGTCGTGCCGCCCTTTTCGGCGGCCAGCGCCGCAAGCATCGCCGCACCCGGCCCCTGAATGTCGATCGCAAAGGGCTGGTCGGCGATCGCGGTGATCGCGCGCGCCAGCGTCCCGACGCCGGTTTCGGCGGGCGGCATCGAACTGTGCCCGCCCGCGGCCTTGGCGGTGACCTTCAGCGTCGCATAGCCCTTCTCGGCGATCCCAATCATGATCGCGGGGCCGTTGATAACGGGCGTATCGGTCAGCACGATGCTGCCCTCATCCAGCGTGAAGATCGCCTTCACCCCCTCGGCCTTCAGCTTGGCCGCGGCGGCCAGCGCCCCCGCTCCGCCCACTTCTTCGTCATGCCCCGACACCAGATAAATGCCGCGCTTCGGCTGAAACCCCTGCCCCGCCAGCGCCTCGATCGCCTCGAACTGCGCGACGAGCGATCCCTTGTCGTCGACCGTACCGCGGCCCCACACCGCCTGTTCGGCGACCGTCCCCGCGAAAGGCGGATATTTCCAGTCGCCTTCGGTCCCTTCGGTGACCGGGACGACGTCCTGATGCGCCATGACGATGATCGGCGCCAGCGCCGCGTCGCTGCCCGGCCAATGATAGATCAGCGTCCGGTTGGGCAAGATCGTCCGCGCCATCGCGCGATGCGTCGCGGGATAGGTCGCGGCAAGCCAGGCGTGCAGCCGGTCCCACTCGGCGACGTCGTTGTCGGCCGGATCCTGATGCGAGATGGTGCGGATCTGCGCCGCGGCGCTCAGATGCGCGGTCGCCGCCGCCAGGTCATAGCGCGGTGTCGCCGCCAGGCGAATGTCGCTGCCGTCGGCAATGTCGGCCGGCGCAAAGGTGGCGGTGCGCACCGCGACCGTTCCGGCCACCACCGCAAGGACCGCCAGCCCGCCGATCAGGATTGTCCGCCGCTTCCCCATGTCCCTCTCCTTCGCGCGGCAATGGACCGCGATCACTTTCGATTTGCAAGGAAAAGGTGGAGGAAAATCGTTGAGGGAAAATGGTGGGCCCGGCAGGACTCGAACCCGCAACCTAGCCGTTATGAGCGGCCAGCTCTAACCATTGAGCTACAGGCCCCCCGTTTGAAACCCGGCGGGGTTCGCGGGCGATAGCGGAGCGTGCGCCGCATTGGCAAGCATCAACGATCAGCCAGCCGCCCGGCGTTGCGCCATCGCCCATATGCCATCGGCGGTCGTTGGTTCGACCCCGCGCCGCGCCAGATGGTCCAGCACCACGTCCCACCAGCGATAGAAGCGATCAAGGTCGGCCTGGCTGCGGACATAGGGGGTATTGCCGGGTTGCAGCGACGGCGAGTGGAAAGAGAAGTTGAGCACCGGCAGTCGCAGGTCGACGGCAAGGTCGATTGCCTTGCATGCGCGCGCGGCGGGAATCCCCTCGGGGGTCAGCGCGATCCGCTCGACCAGCCCCAGCCGTGCGAGTGCCGCGCCGGCGTGGGTGCCGTTGCGGGCAATGCGGTGGTAAACCTTGCGCCCGGCCCCGCCGAGCAGCCCGCCGAACAGCGTCGTGACCGGCATTTCCAGCACCGCCCCCGCGTCGGTGCGAACCCACCAGGGATGCAATGGCGCCGCGCGATAGTCCGGGCCATGGCCGGCGCGATAGTCGAAGCCGGCGCGCACCGATGTGTCGCAGCGAAAACCGAGCTCAGCCAGCATCGTCGCGCTATCGGGGCCAAGCCCGTAGCGCCCGGCACGGTACACCGTCGGCGAAACGCCAAACCGATCGCGGATCGCATCGCGCAGCGCCGTCATCTTGGCGCGCTGCAGGTCGGCGGGCAGATTGCCGGTATAGCTGTTGCGAGCGTTCACATCCTCGTCGTGCGGCGGCGTGACCCACGGGTGAAGTTGCGCCCCGATTTCGCAGGCGCCGCTGGCCTGCGCCGCGCCCAGAATGGCGACCGCGCGGTCGTCGGCGACGATCGGCCAGTCGACCAGATAGATGGGTTTCACGTTCGCGCGGGCAAAATAGCGCTGGCAATCGGCGAGCGCGGGAACCGACGCGAGGCCATAGCCGGTGCGGGCAAAGGGCGCCGCCCAGTCGAAATCCTCCTCGGTATCGATCGTAACCCAGAAGCGCGACCGTTCATCCGCCGCGAGTTCCACCAGGTCGGATGCCGCCGGATACGCAAATAAATTGCCCGCAGGCTGCACCATGCCCCCCTTTGCCGCGACGACGATTCGGGCCGACCGGCCTATTCGCCTTGCTGAGCTTCCAGCTCGACCTCGGCCTTCGAGTTGGCGGAGCGCAGATGCAAGGTCAAGGCGTTATGCCCAATGTCGAGCCGCCCACCCACCGTGCGCGCCAGGCTGTCGACCAGCCGCAGCGAAAAGCCCAGGCTGAGCACCGCGGCGCCCGGCGCTTCGCCTTCGGGGCTGAAGCCGGGGTCGAGCAGGTCGGCGGCGGTCGCAAAGCGGATCGTCGCCGGGCGCACGATCCTAAGCTGGAGCATATCGTCATGCTGCGATTCGGTGACGAGCTGGCCGACCAATATCGCCCCCGCTTCGGATACATCGACCAGCGCGGTCAGCAGGCGGCCGACCATGCGGCGGGCATTGGCGTCGTTGGCCAGGCCTAGGAACGGGCCGCCAACCCGCGAAATGCTGAGGTCGACGCGCTGTTCGGTCAGCAATGCGGCGAGGTCGTTTTCGACCTGAGTCACGACCGCGCCAATGTCGACGACTTCGCCGGGCGGCGGGTCGATGGCGGCGGCAGAGTTGCTCCGCGCTGCCGTTTCCAGATCGTCGATGATCGTTTGCACCGATGCCGCGTCGGTGACGATCGTGTCGGCCATCGTGCGATAGCTTTGGCTGACCGGGCCGAACATCTGTCCCGCGACGATCTGGGCAAAGCCCGAAATGGCGTTGAGCGGGCTCCGCAGTTCGTGGATCAACTGGCGGATCGAATCGCCCGAATCCTCGGCGACCGGGCGGCCATAGGGTGTTTCGCTGCGATTGGGGCGGCGGGCGCTGCCGCGATAGCCACGAAACTGCCCCGTTGCCGGATCAAACCATGGCAGGGCGGAAAAGCGCCACTCGCCTGCGTCGGCGGGCGTACCCTCGAGCATCATGCGCGCGTTGAGAATCTCGGCGCGCTGGCGAAAGCCGCCCGCGGCCACACCGTCGGTGCCGGGCTCGCCGCCAAAGGCTGCTTCGGCGATCGACAGGCCGATCACCGCGCCGCGCGTGACCCCGTCGACCCACTGGATCACGCCATCGGGACCGGTTTCAAACATAAAGGCCGCCCGCGGCGCGTTGGACACCCGCGCTGTTGCCGGTTGGCCGCGGGTCGACTGGAATTTGTCGATCCGCCGGACAAGTTCGCTGATCTGGCTGGTGCCGTTCTCCACCGCCGCGTCGGGGGCAGCATAGAGCGGCACGACCTCTGCCGGCGCGGTCTCCTGCGTCATCGCGGCGGGCTGCGGCAGCGCCATCGACGCACTGCCCAGGCTCGCCAGCGCGCGATAAACGCCGCGGGGCAGGTCGGTCCGCCCCGCGAGCACCGAACGCGCCATCGCGCTCGTCGCCGGCAACATCGCCAGCCAGTCGGCTTCGGGCAGCCGCGCGTCGCGCAGCATGATCGCCGAAACCGCCGCCACATCATTGGCATAAAGCGCGACGAGCGGTGCAAACCGGCCATGCCGGGCGATCGCCCGCGCGCAATCGCGGCGCACGGATTCGGGAATGCGCGGCCGCAAAACCGCAAGCGCATGCAGGCTGCGACGAATATCGTCATCATCCAGTTGATTGCCGCGCTGCGCCAGAATATCGGAGAGTTGCCGCCACGCCGCGATGCAGGCGCGGTCATCCGCCGGCGCCTGGCGCAAGATGGTCGCGATCATCGAGTCAGCAGTCACGCAAAGCCAGCCCCACACCTTCTATCATTGGTTAGCATATGCTTACCGGCTAGCGTGAATCCCGCAGTCATGAAAGTGCCTTAACCGGTCACGTCACATTGTGGGACAATTGCAATCGCCTGAAATAATATTATGGTCACCGCAGTTTTGGAAAGCGGATGTTTCAACGATGGCGAGTCAGAAATTCGATCAGATCGATTTGCAGATACTGGGCGAACTACAGAAAAATGGCCGAATGACGAATGTCGAACTGGCCCAGATGGTCGGATTGACGGCGCCGCCGTGCCTGCGCCGCGTGCGGGCGCTGGAGGAATCGGGGGTGATCCGATCCTATCACGCCGATCTCGACGCAGCGAAGCTGGGCTATGGCATCACCGTTTTTGCGATGGTCAGCCTGCGCAGCCAAGCCGAATCCGACTTGAAGGCGTTCGAGGATTATGTCGGCGGCCTCGCCGAAGTGCGCGAATGTTATATGCTCAACGGCGAGATCGACTTTTTGTTGAAAGTCGTCGCGCGCGATTTGCAAAGTTTCCAGTCGTTTCTGACGGCGCATCTGACGTCGGCACCCAATGTCACCAGCGTGAAAACATCGCTGACGATTCGCACCGCCAAGCAGCTGGCCGGGATTCCCGTCGAGTCCTGATCGCGGCGTTTTCACAACCGCCAAAAAAAAGGCGCCGTTCCCATCCGGAACGGCGCCTTTTTCTATTGATGGCTATCGAACGCTCAGCTTCCGGTGGCGGGCGTCGCAGCGGGAGCCGCTGCCGGCGCCGCGCCAGCCTTGGCCCGGATCGACCATAGCTGCGCCAGCCGCTGCCGATTGCCCTGCACCTTGGCGAAACTGGCGACCGCCGCATCGCCCTGTCCCGCGAGGGTCTGTGCAACGCCAAGGCGGTATTGCACGACAGGATCGGTCGGGGTGGCGGCCAGTGCGGCCTGATACAGCGGGATCGCCTTGGCGGCTTCGCCGTTGCCCACCAGCGCGTCGGCGGTGGCGCGCGCCGCCTTGGGGTTGGTCAGCGTCGCCGGCTTGGCGGCATCGGCGGCCACCGCTGCCGCATCGGAGGCTGCGCGCGGCGTCTGCGATTCGAGGATCGTCCCGAAATGCGTATCGGTCTTGGGAATCGCGCCGCTGTTCTGGCCATGTTTTATCAATGCAACGACTTCGCCAGGAAAGCCCGCTTCGGTCGCGAGGCCTGCATATTCCAGATATTCGGGGCGCTGGGTCATCGAATTGGTCGCGCGCATCAGGCGCAGGATGTCGAGGTTGAGTTCCTTGTCACCCCCGGCCTGCTGCAACAGGATGTAGAGCGTGTTGCGCCAGGTCGCCGGGGTCGGATAATCCTGGACCCGCATCGTCAGCACGTCGAGCATCTCGTTGGTGCGGTTGGCCTTTTGGAACGCCTGCGCCGGGCGGACATAGAGTTCCTCCGACGGCCGCGTCCCCGCGGCGCGCGCGGCGTCGATCCCGGCCTTGGCGATCGCCCAGCCCTGATCGATCTGGCCGCCGTTCAAATAGCTGTCCATCAGCATCGGTGCGAGGGCGGCTTCGGTCGAACCCGCGGCCTTTGCAGCCTCCAGACGCTGGATCGCCTTGGCGTAATTTTTGGCGCCATAGGCAAAATTGCCCGAATAGAAATTATAGACGCCGACATTCTCGGCCGGGGTCAGGCCCGACTCGATCATGACGTCCAGCCCCTGCCCCTGCAGCGCCTGATCCTTGTTCATGATGCCAAGCTGGAGCTGATAAAAGCCGATCAGATATTTGTCGTCGGGGGTCGTCGCGCTCGCCTGCCCCTCGGTCACCGCCGCCTGCAGCGTCGCGGCGTCCTTTGCCGCGGTGGCGTCGGTCATTTTCTTGAGCGCGGGCGCGAACCCCTTGCTCGCGGTCAACCCCTTGCCCTTGGCGGCCTCTTCCTTTTTCGGCTTTTCCTTTTTCTGGGCGGCAGCGGGCGCGGCGGTCGTCATCAGCGCGCAGCCCAGCACAGCGGCCATGGCCGTCGCAGGCATCGAGCGGAAACGGGTCAACATCGAAATCTCTCCTCAGAATCGGCCGGCTCGCCCAACGAAAACAGGCAATGCAAACAGGGTTCCGGCGCGCGTTCATAACGCGGCTAAACCCGTCGCGTTGCCAAGGCAAGACGGCCCGTATCGATATTTCTTTGGAATGGAGCGGCTGAACCGAAATTGAACCCCGGCAGCGTCAGGCTTGGCCGTGTCAGGCGATGTCGTCGATCGCCTGGTTGATCTGGCGCAGCACGAGCGGATCGCCGGGTGCCCCCGCCATCGCCTGCTCGGCCAACTCGATCAGCGGGATGATCCCGAAGGTCGCGGCAAGCCCCTTCAAGCGCAGCGCCGCCACTTCCCAATTGGCGTCGCAGCGGGCGCGGCGCATCAGGTCTGCCAAGTCGCGTGCGCCGCCGGTAAAGGCGCCGCGCAGGTCCATCGCGATCGCCGGATCGTCACCGATCGCGGCGCTGAGGTAACGGTCAAGAGGGCCACTATCAAAGGACATTCCACAGGGTTGGCAGCTTGTGGTTAAGTTTCCGTTTCAAGACGGTCATTTGATGCTAAGATGGCCGGATGACGGGGGACAAGAAAATCGTCGGATTGTGGCGGGATTCCGCGACAATTCAGGAAGCGGACACCGCCGCGTCGGCAGACGCCGCGCCGCCCGAGACCGCGCGCGCGCCCGAAGCGGAGGCACCTGCCGAACGGGACTGGCTCGACATGTCGTCGCTGACCGACGCCCCGGACGCCGATGGAATTGCCGATGATTCGGTCACGTCGTCGGCATGGCGCGACCGCGTCGCCCCGGTCCTGCTGATCCTGCTGGGGATCGGCTGGACGGGGTTCGCGCTTGCGGTCGCCACCGATGGTTTGACGCGCGGTCCGGCGCTGAATGACTGGTCCGCGCTCATCGCGACGATCACGATGCCGCTGACCCTGCTTGCCGTTTTGTGGATGGCGCTGCTGCGCTCGAGTCGGTCCGAACAGGCGCGTTTCGCGCGCGTTGCCAGCGCGCTGCGCGAAGAGAATATTGCGCTCAATCAATCGATGCACTCGCTCGGGCTGCATCTGGCCGACGCGCAAAAACAGCTCGGTGAACAGGCGAAAATCGTCCAGCAGCTGGGGCTCGATACCGTAACGCGGCTGGGCGAAAGCAGCGACAAGCTGGCCAGCAACGCGTCGGTGATCGCCAATGCGCATGACCAGCTCGCACGATCGGGCGATGTCGCGTTGCAGCGGATGGACGGGCTGCTCGCCGGCCTGCCGCGGATCGACGATGTTGCACAGCGGCTGGCGGTCAATTTCCGCGAGGCCGGGCTTGTCGCGCATCAGCAGGGCGCCAGCCTGGAGGCCAAGCTGGCGGCGCTCGGCGAGGAAGCGGCAAAGGCGGCGCAGACCGGCGAGGCATCGACCGCGACCATGCTGGAAGCGATCGTGGCGTTGCAGGAACAGGTGAAAGAAGCCGAATCGGGGCTGCTTGCGGCTTCGACCCAGGTCAGCGACGCCCATGATGCCGCACTCGCGCGGATGGTCCGTGTCGGCGCCGCGGCGCGCGACGACATGACATCGACCGTCACCGCGGTGACCGGCCAGATGGACGAAAGCTGGCGCCTGTTCCGCGACGGCGTCGATAGTGCTGCGGCTCAGATGGACAGCAAACTTGCCGCGGCGCGTGACGCTGGCGAGGCAATGGGCGCGCAGCTGTCGGCCCACGCCGACGCCAGCGATGCGCTGGCGAGCCGGATCACCGCGCATGTTGCGGATGTTGCGCAGCAGCTTGAGGTGCTCGACGTCAGCGTCAGCGCCAGCAGCGGCGTGATTGGCCGCGCAATCGATGACACCAAGGCGCAGCTCGGCGCCTTCTTGCAGGAAGTGCAGAGCGGCAACGCATCGGCGCATCAGCTGATCAGCCACGCCGAATCGCTGCTCCTCGCGCTCGACGCGGTGACGCGCGAACTCGACGAAACGCTGCCCCACGCGCTCGACCGCATGACATTGCACGGCAAGACGACGCAGACTGCGCTGGCGCAGCTGCGCCCGATGCTGGAGGCGTCCGAACTGGTGGCGCAGTCGACGATGTCGCACGTCAATGCGGTGCAGGCGACGCTCAAGGCGAACGAAGACCAGATGGCGGGACACGCGACCAGCCAGCAGCAATTGGCTGATCGCATTAATGGATCGCTGGCCGATGCCGAAGCCGCGCTGGCCAAGCTGCGCGACGGCGCCGACGAATTTGCCGAACAGGGCGGCGCGCGAATGATCGCGACGCTGGGCGAAGTGCGCGCCACCGCCGATTCGGCGGCCGAGGAAGCGCGTCAGACGCTCGAAAAACTGGTGTCGGGCGCGCGCGAGGCGATGCAGGCGACCGCGACCGAGGCGATTGACGCCGCCTTCAAGAACGAAATCATGGCGCAGCTGACCGCGATCGAAGAGGCATCGGCGCGCGCGGTGGCCGCCGCAAATGGTGCCGCCGATCGCCTGATGCGTCAGTTGATCACGATCATGGACACCAGCGCCAGCGTCGAACAGCGCGTCGCCGAGGCGGAGCAGGCTATCGCTGCGTCGGGCCGCGATTCGCTCGCCAAGCAGGTCGGCTTGCTGACCGAGGCGCTGAAATCGACCGCGATCGACGTCACCAAGATCTTGTCGAGCGAAGTCAGCGACACCGCTTGGGATGCCTATCTGAAGGGCGATCGCGGCGTGTTCGCGCGCCGCGCGGTCAAGCTGATCGAGAGCGGCGAGGCCAAGGAAATCCTGCGTCTCTACCAGAACGACGATGGCTTCCATGCGTCGGTGAACCAGTTCATCCACGATTTCGAGGCGATGCTGCGGTTGTTGATCGGCGCCCGCGACGGGTCGGCAATCAGCGTTACGCTGCTGTCGTCGGATATCGGCAAACTGTACGTCGCGCTGGCACAGGCGATCGACCGGCTACGGAACTAACCCTCGTTATTGCGAGGAGCGTAGCGACGCGGCGGCTTTCGCAAGATTGTGGACGCTCTCTCTTCCCTTCGTCATTCCCGCGAAAGCGGGAACCCAGCGAGCCAGCGTTGCGCGCTGGGTTCCCGCTTTCGCGGGAATGACGAGGAGGGCGTAGGGCCGCTCACCATCCCATTGCGGACCGCGACATGGCCAACGCGCCCACATCCCGCGCCCAACAAAAAAGGCCCGCTTTCGCGGACCTTTTTGAAGAAGTGGTGGAGCCTAGCGGGATCGAACCGCTGACCTCCTGCATGCCATGCAGGCGCTCTCCCAGCTGAGCTAAGGCCCCACATCTTCGCTGGATCGCTCTCACCATCATGGCTGCTGCGATCGGGTTGCCGCCTTTACCAGTGCGGGCGGTCGATGCAAGGGGCCAAATGCATCTTTCGATGCCTTTTGGACCCCGCACCGCAAAAATCAGGTTTCGACGTCGTCGTCGTCCGCCGTGGCGACGCCCAGATCATCGTCACCGCCCAGGTCGACGTCATTGTCGGGCGAATCATTGTCTTCGTCGACATCGACGTCCAGATCCAGATCCTCGTCGACGACGACCTCTTCCTTCACGGCCTTGCCGGGCTTTTCGACCTCGAACGGCATCGGCTGCTTTGATTTCAGCACCGATTCCGGGATCCAGTTGTAACCGCAATTGATGCAGTTGATCGGATCATCCTTGGTCAAATCATAGAATCGCGTGGCGCATTTCGGGCAGCTGCGTTTCGTGCCCCATTCAGCCTTGATCATATATGCCTCGTAACCTTCTGGAAACAGAATAAAATGTGTGGAAAGCGACGGTTGCCTGCGCGGCATCCATCAAATCGGCGTGCGCCTTGCCAGATTGTAAGGGCGCTGTCAAAAGCCGCTCGCCATGACCGATCCCACCACCACCCCCCGCAGCTTTTCCGCCTCCGCTCCGCTCACCGGCAGGATCGCGATCCCGGGCGACAAAAGCATCTCGCATCGCTCGCTGATGTTGTCGGCCCTGGCGGTGGGGACAAGCCGCGTCACCGGCCTGCTCGAAGGCCATGACGTGCTCGCCACCGCCGCCGCGATGCGGGCGATGGGCGCCAGCATCGAACGCCGCGCTGACGGCGAATGGGTGATCGACGGCGTCGGCGTCGGCGGGCTGCTCCAGCCGCGCGAAGCGCTCGACATGGGCAACAGCGGCACCTCGACCCGGCTGCTGATGGGGCTGGTCGCCAGCCATCCGATCACCGCCACTTTTTTGGGCGACGCCAGCCTGTCGGGCCGCCCGATGGGCCGCGTCATCGATCCGCTGGGCCAGATGGGCGCCGACATCACCGCGTCACCGGGGGGCCGCCTGCCGCTGATGGTGCGCGGCCTCGCCCCCGCCATCCCCCTCGCCTACCGCCTGCCCGTCGCCTCGGCGCAGGTGAAGAGCGCGGTGCTGCTCGCCGGGCTCAACACCCCCGGCATCACCGAAGTCATCGAACCCGTGCCGACCCGCGATCACAGCGAGCGGATGCTGCGCGGCTTCGGCGCCGACCTGACCGTCGAAACCGCTGCCAACGGCACCCGCCACATTCGCATTGTTGGCGAGGCGGAGCTGAAGCCGCAGACGATCGTCGTTCCCGGCGATCCGTCGTCGGCGGCGTTCTTCATCGTCGCGGCGCTCCTCGTCCCCGGTTCGGACGTCACCATCGCCAATGTCGGGCTGAACCCGACCCGCGCCGGGCTGATCGACGTGCTGCGCCAGATGGGCGGCGACATCGAAGCGATCGACCCGCGCGACGTCGGCGGCGAGCCCGTCGCCGACCTGCGCGTCCGCCACAGCGCGCTGACCGGCATCGCGGTCGATCCCGCCGTCGCGCCCAGCATGATCGACGAATTCCCGATCCTGTTCGTCGCCGCGGCGCTGGCACAGGGCCGCACGACCACCACCGGCCTCGACGAACTGCGCGTCAAGGAAAGCGACCGGCTCGCGGTGATGGCGACCGGCCTCAAAGCCATCGGCGCGCGCGTCACCGAGACCGAGGACGGCCTGATCATCGACGGCACCGGCGGCGACCCGCTCCCCGGCGGCGGCGCCGTCGCCGGGCATCTCGACCACCGCATCTGCATGAGCTTTGCGGTCGCCGGACTTGTCACCGGGTCACCGGTGACGATTGACGACATGGCGCCGGTGGCGACAAGTTTCCCCAACTTTGAAACGCTGTTGGGAGAATTGCAGTCATGACGATCCGCCGCAACGCCGCCGCATCGGCCTGCGCCGCCCTCGCGCTGCTGGTCGGCGCCCAGGCCGCTCACGCCAAACCCGCCATCGCCGATCCTTTGGCGCGCGCCGACGCCAGCTTTTCACCCTTTGCGCTCAACCGGGCGACCGACCCCAAAAAGATCGGCCGCCTGGTCAACGAAAAGGATTGCACCGAAACCGCGATCGATTGCGAATGGCAGGATAGCGCCGGCGTCCGCCACATCATTTTTGGCGAGGTCACCGCGATCAAAATTATCAGCGCGACTGAAGTCGGCAATCGCGACATTGCCGCGCTGAATATCGGCACCGCCCGCGCGCGGCCCGATGTCATGGCGCGCGTCCGCGCCTTCCTGCCCGAAATCGCGATCGACTGCCTAGAACCCGGCCAGGCCGGCGAAGGCGAAGGCATATCGTCTTGCGGTGGGTCGTTCAAACCCGACGGCTGGATCAAATTGCTGTTCGGCCCCGATGACCAGCTGACATTCGTGCGTATCGACGCATTTCAGGGCAATTGATGATCATCGCCGTCGACGGGCCGACCGCATCGGGCAAAGGCACCATCGCCCGCGCGCTCGCCGATCATTTCGGGCTGCCGGTGCTCGACACCGGGCTGCTCTATCGCGCCGTCGGCTATCAGACCCAGTTGGACCATGGCGACGCCGACAACGCCGCCGACGCGCTTGCCGCGTGTGCCTTCCCCGATAGCCTGCTGGGCGATCCGGCGCTGCGCTACGAAACCACCGGCGGCCTCGCCAGCCGCGTGTCGGTGCACCCGCAGGTGCGCGCCGCGCTGTTGCAGCGTCAGGTCGATTTTGCGAACCAACCCGGCGGCGCCATCCTCGACGGCCGCGACATCGGCACCGTCATCGCCCCGCACGCCGACGCCAAGCTGTTCGTCACCGCCAGCCCCGATGAGCGCGCCCGCCGCCGCCATGCCGAGATGTTATCGCGCGGCGTCGCGGTGACCTATGACGCGGTGCTGGCCGACGTCCACGCCCGCGATGCCCGCGATACCGGCCGCGCCGATGCGCCGCTGCGCCGCGCCCCCGACGCGATGCTGCTCGACAACAGCGACATGCCCCGCGACGCGGCGATCGCCGCCGCCATCGCATTCGTCGAAGGCCGTCTGAACCGCCGCGACTGAACGGGCTTTCGACCTTGCCTTTGGCGGGTTTGCGGACTATAGGCGCCCGGTCCGACGGGCCTGTCAGCCGGTCGAGGCACGGACAAACCGCCGCCCCAATCTGGAGCGTCGGGCGTGACGGGGCGACCTGTCGCGCCCATTTTGCTTTGCCCCTGCCCCGTCCGAACCGGTCCGAAGGATGTTCTGCATCGCATCCGGCGAGCGGGACATATCGGCCATTAAGACCAGCGGAACCAACCGCTTGGCCGGAACAAATGAAGTAAGGACACTATATCTATGGCCACTACGGCTTTCCCGACGCGCGACGATTTCGCCGCGATGCTCGATGAATCGCTTGGTGGTGCCGACGGCGGCTTTGAAGGCCGCGTCGTCAAGGGCACCGTGACCGCGATTGAAAACGACCTGGCAGTGATCGACATCGGCCTGAAGAGCGAAGGCCGCGTGCCGCTGCGCGAATTCGCGATGCCGGGCCAGAAAGCCGACATCAACGTCGGTGACGAAGTCGAAGTCTATGTCGACCGCGTCGAAAACGCCAATGGCGAAACCATGTTGTCGCGCGATCGCGCTCGCCGCGAAGCCGCCTGGGACCGCCTGGAAGAAGAATTCAACAAGGAAGCCCGCGTCGAAGGCGTCATCTTTGGCCGCGTCAAGGGCGGCTTCACCGTCGATCTCGGCGGCGCCGTGGCCTTCCTGCCCGGTTCGCAGGTCGATATCCGCCCGGTGCGCGACGTCGGCCCGCTGATGGACCTGCCGCAGCCGTTCCAGATCCTCAAGATGGATCGTCGCCGCGGCAACATCGTCGTGTCGCGCCGCGCCATCCTCGAAGAAACGCGCGCCGAACAGCGTTCGGGCCTGATCCTGAACCTCGAAGAGGGCCAGATCATCGAAGGCGCCGTCAAGAACATCACCGACTATGGTGCGTTCGTTGATCTCGGCGGCATCGACGGCCTGCTCCATGTCACCGACATGAGCTACAAGCGCGTCAACCACCCGAGCGAAGTCATCAACATCGGTGACACCGTCCGCGTCCAGATCATCCGCATCAACCGCGACACCCAGCGCATCAGCCTGGGCATGAAGCAGCTCGAAAGCGATCCGTGGGAAGGCGTTGCCGCCAAATATCCGGTCGGCGCCAAGCTGTCGGGTGTGGTCACGAACATCACCGATTACGGCGCGTTCGTCGAACTGGAAGCCGGCATCGAAGGCCTGGTCCACGTCAGCGAAATGTCGTGGGTCAAGAAGAACGTCCACCCCGGCAAGATCGTTTCGACCAGCCAGGAAGTCGACGTCATCGTCCTCGAAGTCGACAGCGACAAGCGCCGCATCTCGCTCGGCCTCAAGCAGGCTCAGTCGAATCCCTGGGGCGCGTTTGCCGATGACCATCCGGTCGGCTCGGTCGTCGAAGGCGAAGTCAAGAACGCGACCGAATTCGGTCTGTTCGTTGGCCTGCCCGGCGACGTCGACGGCATGGTTCACATGTCGGACATCGCCTGGGGCATCTCGGGCGAAGAAGCGCTGCACCTCCACCGCAAGGGCGAGGCCGTCCAGGTCGTCGTGCTCGACGTCGATGTCGAAAAGGAACGCATCAGCCTCGGCATCAAGCAGCTTGAAAAGGGTGCGCCCGCGGTTGGCGGCGGCACCGCCGCTGCCGGTTCGGTCAAGAAGAACGACGTCATCACCGTCACCGTCCTCGAAGTTCGCGACAACGGCCTCGAAGTCCAGGCCGGCGACGATGGCGCGACCGGCTTCATCAAGCGCGCCGACCTTGGCCGCGACCGCGACGAACAGCGCGCCGAACGTTACCAGGTCGGTCAGAAGTTCGATGCGATGGTCATCGGCTTCGACCGCTCGAAAAAGCCGAACTTCTCGGTCAAGGCGATGCAGATCGCCGAAGAGAAGCAGGCGGTGGCTCAGTATGGCTCGTCGGACTCGGGCGCCTCGCTCGGCGACATCCTTGGCGAAGCCTTGAAAGCCGGCAAGAAAGATTAATTTCAAACTTGCATAGCGAAACAAACGAAAAGGCCCGCAGAGTGTCCCTCTGCGGGCCTTTTTCTTTCAGTGATATATTTTGACCAGACAGTGATTCATGATACCTTCTGCGCGCGTTGGGAGGGGTCTCACGCAAAGAAAGGACCGGCAACGACCGGACGCCTGCTTCGGCGGGAGACGCGTGACTTATAATAGGGGAAGCCAATGATCCGGTCAGAACTGGTTCAGAAGATCGCGAGTGAAAACAGCGATTTGCGCGTCGACGAAGTCGAACGCATCGTGGATACGTTTTTTGATTCCATCGTCGACCAGCTTGCGGCGGGGGGCCGCGTCGAGCTGCGTGGGTTCGGGGCGTTCTCGACCCGTTCGCGCGAATCGCGCACCGGCCGCAACCCGCGCACCGGCGCCTCGGTCGATGTGAAGGCGAAAAATGTGCCCTATTTCAAACCCGGCAAGGAAATGCGCGAGCGTCTGAACGACTGAGCCCATCGCTCGACCGGCACCTGGTCTGGCCGCTGACGTTAAGTTTGGGCCGGTTTCCGTCTGAATATAACCGTTGAATCGAAACGCCGCGCCGCAATATGGCGGACGCGGCGCTTCATTCTGTCGCGGGCTTGGCCGAGTGGCCGCTGATTCTCTCTCGGCGGCCCGCGGTTCGGCATGACGCGCTGGCGCGTCAGGGCTTCTTCGCGCCGTCGGCGCGCAACCGGGCCAGCCCCTCGATCGCATATTCGTTTTTGGGATCGATCCCGAGCGACTTTTCAAACAGCGCGATCGCCTTGGCTATGTCGCCCTCGGCCGCCGCAATATCGGCCAGTCCGTCATAGCTGTACGCCGACGTCGGATATTGCTGGAGGTTATATTCGAACACCGCCTTCGCTTCGGCCAGCCGCCGCACTTCGAACAGGTCATATCCCATCGTGCCCAGCGTTTCGTCGCCGAAATCATAGGCGGTTGGCGCGGTCCGCTTCAGCTCGGCGTGGCGCGCCAGGGCGGCGGCGATGCCGCGATCGCGCGTGACGTTCCACAGCAGATCGCCCAATTGCTCCGCCGGCAATTTATACGGCGCGCCAAATGCGATCGCCGCCAGGCCGTTGCCCACCCCTCCGGCATTGGTCCGGTCGCTGTTGCTGAGGATGATGACGGTCAAACCATCGGCGGGAAAGCGGGTGATATTGGTCGAAAAGCCGTTGTCGCTGCCCGAATGAAACTGGACGCGTCGGCCATGTCTTTCGGCCATGAACCAGCCATAGCCATAGCCGCCCTTGTCGGCGGTGAACATCGCGTCGCGGGATGCCCGCGAGATCAGCCGATCGGCGGCGAGCGCCTTGTCCCACCGCAACATATCCGCAACCGTCGAATAAACGCCGCTGGTGCCAAGGTCGACGGTCGGACTGACCAGCCGCGCGTTGATGAAATCGGTCCCCACCGAATAATATCCGGTCGCGCGACCGGGCACCAGCGCGCGCGTTTCGCCGCTATAGGTGCGCGCCATGCCGGCGGGTTTGAAGAGTTTCTCGGCCAGATAGTCATCGTACCGCAGCCCCGAAACCCGTTCGACAATCGCCCCGAGCAGCATATATCCTGAATTGGAATAGTCGAATTTTTCGCCCGGCGCGAAATCCAGCGGCAGGTCGCGGAACAGCGCCACCAGTTCGGGACGGGTGTAGCTCAGCATCGCCAGCTTCTCGTCCCAATTGGGCAGGCTCGAAACATTGGGGATACCCGACGTGTGGGTCAGCAGCTGATGCAGCGTGATCCCTTGCCAGCTTTGCGGGCAGGTTTCGAGATAGCGGCAAATCGGATCGCTGACCTTCAGCTTCCCCTGCTCCTGCAATTGCAGGATCGCCACCGCGGTGAACTGCTTGACCACCGACCCGAGCAAATAGGTGTTTTCCGCCGTGTTCGGCGCCCCCAATTCATAATTGGCCATGCCATAGCTTTTGACGAAAAAGGGTTCGCCATTGCGCGCCACCAGCGCGACACCGCTGAACATGTCGTTGCGGACCTGCGCCTGCAGATAGGCGTCCATCGCTTGCAGCTTCTGGCGGTCAGCGTCGGCCTGCGACGGCGGCGCCGGGGGCGGCACGACCGCCCGCGCCGGACTGGCCTGGACGGCGACGGGCGCGACCGCTGGCATCATCGCGGCCAGCGACAGCAACATATGCGGGAACCGGTTCGAAATCGCGCTTGGCACCTGATCATTCTCCAAACTAAATATCACGAAGCTGATTTATCTTTATATAAAGATTTATTGCGAGGAAATGACCTGTCATGCTGTACCAGTACATATGACGACAAAGCCCGATCTGATCGACGATTTGGTCGCCGACTGGCGGCGCGAGCGGCCGGGCTCCGATGCCGACGCGATGCAGATCGTCGGGCGGATGATCCGGCTCGGCCGCACCTATGAGCATGAGGTGTCGCAGTTGCTGCGCGCCCATGGCATGAGCTATTCGGACTTCGACGTGCTCGCGACGCTGCGCCGTTCGGGACCGCCGTATGAAAGCGCTCCGACCCAGCTTCAGCATAATGTGCTGCTGACGTCGGGGGCGATGACCGCCTGTTTGCGGCGGCTCGAAGGCGCCGGGCTGATCGTGCGGGGCACCTCGCCACAGGATCGCCGCCGATTGTCGGCGAAATTGACGCCGAAAGGCTTTGCGATGGTCGAAAGCCTCATCGACCGCCGCTTTGCGCTGGCCCGGCAATCGCTCGTCGGGCTCGACGCCGATCAGATCGCAGCGGCAGAAGGCCTGCTACGCTGCCTCGGCCGCTGATCGACGGTCAGTTCTTCAACCGATAGCCGGTCCGGAACATCCAGAAAATCACGCCCAGGCACAGCGTCAGGAACAGCGCGACCGCGCCCATGCTCACCCCGATCCCGACGTCGCCCTGGCCAAAGAAGGTCCAGCGAAAGCCGCTGATCAAATAGACGACGGGGTTAAACAGCGTCACCGTGCGCCACGCCGCGGGCAGCATGTCGAGCGAATAAAAGGCGCCGCCGAGGAAGGTGAGCGGATAGATGACGAGCATCGGGATCACCTGCAACTGCTCGAAACTCTGCGCCCAGATGCCGATAATAAACCCGAACAGGCAGAATGTGATCGCCATCAGCAGCATGAAGCCGACCATCAACAGCGGATGCGCGACCTGGACATCGACGAACAGATGCGCGGTCGCAAAGATGATCGCCCCGATGATCACCGACTTGGTCGCCGCCGCGCCGACATAGGCGATCACCGTTTCCAGCGGCGACAGCGGCGCCGAAAGCATCTCGTAAATCGTCCCCGTCCATTTCGGCATATAGATGCCGAACGACGCATTGCTGATGCTTTCGGTGAACATCGTCAGCATCATCAGCCCCGGAACGATGAACGCGCCATAGGGCACGCTGCCGACCTCGCTCATGCGGCTGCCGATCGCCGATCCGAACACGACGAAGTACAGCGCGGTGGTGATTACCGGCAGCGCCAGGCTGGTCCACACGGTGCGCCGAAAGCGCGCCAGTTCGAAGGCATAGATTGCGCGCACGCCGCGCCAGTTCGCGGTCATGCGGCGACTCCCTTGGTGTCATGGACCAGCCCGACGAAAATATCCTCGAGCGAGCTTTGCTTGGTATGCAGATCCTTGAACGCGACCCCGATGTCGCTCATCCGCCGCAACAGCGACGGCACCCCGGTCGCCTCGGCCTGGCTGTCGAATTCATAGACCAGCTCATGCCCGTCGCCGGCCAGTTCAAGCGTCCAGTCGGCCAGCTCCGCGGGCACCGCCTGCAACGGCTCGGCCAGATTGAGGGTCAGCGTCTTGCGTCCCAGTTTCTTGATCAGCGCGTGCTTTTCCTCGACCAGGATCAACCGCCCGCCGGTAATCACCCCGACGCGGTCGGCCATTTCCTCGGCCTCCTCGATATAATGGGTGGTCAGGATGATCGTCACCCCGCGCTCGCGCAGGCCGTGCACCATCTGCCACATGTCGCGGCGCAGCTCGACGTCGACCCCGGCGGTCGGCTCGTCGAGGAACAGGATTTCGGGCTCGTGGCTCAGCGCCTTGGCGATCATCACGCGGCGCTTCATGCCCCCCGACAGTTCCATGATCTTGGCATCGCGCTTGTCCCACAGCGACAGGTCGCGCAGCAATTGTTCGATGAACGCGGCATCGCGCGGATTGCCGAACAGCCCGCGCGAAAAACTCACCGTCGCCAGCACCGTCTCGAACGCATCGGTGTGCAATTCCTGTGGCACCAGCCCGATGATCGACCGCGCGGCGCGATAGTGACGCGCATGATCATGCCCCGCGACGGTCACCGTCCCCGCGCTGGCGGTCACGATCCCGCACACGATGCTGATCAGCGTCGTCTTGCCCGCGCCGTTCGGGCCGAGCAGTGCAAAAATCTCGCCCTTGTTGATGCTCAGATCGACATCGCGAAGGGCGATGTGGCCGCTCTTATAGGTTTTGCCGAGGCCGGAAATTTCAAGAACTGCTGTCATGCCCCGCCGTCTAGCCGAGCCGCATCGCCGGGTGAAGCGGCAAACATCGCTTGACCTCCCCTGGCCCATCGGCTTGATCGGCACCGCCTGTGCGGACGTGGCGAAATCGGTAGACGCAGCAGACTTAAAATCTGCCATCCTCTGGATATCCGGGTTCAAGTCCCGGCGTCCGCACCAGCATCACGGTCGGCGCCGCTGGGCCCCGGATGTCCCTTCCGGTTTCGCGCCTTATCTCTATGATAGGGTCGATGGTACGAACACCAGACAGACCAAAACACCCGCGGCGGACCGCCGCCGCGGCCGCCGCGATTCTGTTCGCCCTGGCCAGCTGCGGCTTGTTCGGCGAGCGTGGACCGGTTCGGGTGGCGGCGATGGGCGCGATCAATCCGGCCGCGAATCCGCTGGGCGGCGAATTATCGGCGACCAATGCCGCGCTGCTCGACGCGACCGCGCAGGGGCTGGTCAGCTATGATGGCGAGGGCCAGATCGACACCGGCCTTGCCGATCGCTGGACCGTCACCACCGACGGACGAAGCTATATTTTCCGCCTGCGCGAAGCGAAATGGACGAACGGCCGCAAGGTGACGGCGCAGGACGTCGCGGCGATCCTGCGCGCCTATCTGGCGCCCGCCAGCCGCCATATCCTCAAAAATAATTTTCCCGAGATCGAAACGATCCGGGCGATGACCGACACCGTCATCGAAATCCGCCTGTCAGTGCCGCAGCCTGCGATCCTCGAATTGCTGGCGCAGCCGTCGATGGCGATCGTCAACAAGGGCATGGGCTGGGGACCGATGCGGGCGCGCAAGATCGGCCGTGCCATCCTGCTCTCGCCCGTTCCCGATCCGCTCGCGGAGGATCCCGAGGCCGCCGAAGCCGCCGCCAACGACCCCGCCGCGTCGATCGAACTCACCGGCACCTCGCCCGCCGGCGCGCTGGCCCGGTTCAAAAATGGTTATGCCGACGCGGTGATCGGCGGCCGCTTTTCCACCCTGCCCTATTTCGCCGCGTCGAACATCGGCCGGTCGCGACTGGTCGTCGATCCCGCCCCCGGGCTGTTCGGCCTGTCGTTCGTCCGCGCCGAAGGCTTTCTGGCCACCGACGCCAATCGAGACGCGCTGATGCGCGCCATCCGGCGCGAGCGGCTGGTCGAAGCCTTTGGGCTGGAGGAATGGCAACCGCAACTGACGCTGCGGCCCGCGGTCCACACCCGCGACAGCGGCCCGACGCCGCTGCGTCCGGCATGGGCCGATTACGACGATGCGTCGCGGCAGGCGCAGGCAAAGCGCATCGTCGATGCGTGGCGCGCCGCCGGGCGCGACATCGAACCGCTGCGCATTGCCGTCCCCGATTCGCCGGGCGGCCGCATCCTTTTCGCTTATGTCGCGGCCGATTTCGCCGCGATCGGCGTTCCGAGCCGCCGTGTCGCCATGGCCTCCACCGCCGATCTGCGCCTGATCGACGAGGTTGCCCCCAATGATGACGCACTATGGGCGCTGCGCCGCCTGTCGTGTCGGCGCGACACGCTGTGCAATCGCGAAGCGCAGGAATTGATCGAACAGGCGATGCGCAACATCGACGTCGGCCAGCGCGCCGCGCAGATCACCGAAGCCGAAGTCGTGCTGACCCGCTACACCCCCTTCATCCCCCTCGCCACCCCGCTGCGCTGGTCGGTCGCGGCGCAGCGGCTGACCGGCCTGCGTCCCAACCCCCGCGCGCAGCACCCATTGAATCATGTGATCGCCGCTCCCAACTAAAATGACGGCGCCGATACTGGCGCTTTATGAAAGCACGCCCATGGCCCCCTCGCCGCCCAATCCCGACGCCATTTTCGACGCGCTGATCCAGAACCGCAACGATCCCGCGGCGCTGCGCAAGCGCGTCGAGACGCTGGAGATCCTGCTCGAACGCAGCTTCGTCATTCCCGGCATCAACCGCCCGGTCGGCCTCGACGCGATCGTCGGCCTGGTCCCGGTGGTCGGCGACATCATCGCCGCGACGATGGGCGCCTATCTGATCTGGGAAGCGCGCAACCTCGGCATGCCGAAATGGAAAATCTGGCGGATGGTCGGCAATCTGGGGGTCGACACGGCGCTGGGCGCGGTGCCGCTGGTCGGCGACGCCTTCGACTTTTTCTTCCGCTCGAACACGCGCAATCTCAAGATCATCAAAAAGCATCTCGACAAGCATCACCCGGGGACGATCATCATCGATCAATAATCCCCGAATTCCGTTCGCATCGAGCGAAGTCGAGATGCCCCTCGATCTTACGCGGCTCCGATGGGTGTCTCGACTTCGCTCGACACGAACGGATGGAGGGGTTGGCTCGCTGCTTCCCTTGCGGTGTCTAATGCTGCTAGCACAGCGGCACCACGCCCCAGGGGAGATGTCCGAATGATCCGCGCCAGCCTTGCCGCGCTTGCTCTCAGCTGTTCGTTCAGCGCCGTTGCCGCCGCGCAAGAAGCCGATCCCTATCTGTGGCTGGAAGACATCGAGGGTAAAAAGGCGCTCGATTGGGTCGCGCGCGAAAATGCCGCGACCGACACGCTGATCACCGGCCGTCCGGGCTTCGAGGCCGATCGCCAGCGCGCCCGCGGCATCCTCGACGACGACCGCCAGATCGCGATGCCCGGCGACGTCATGGGCGATACGATCACCAATTTCTGGCGCGATGCCGCCAATCCGCGCGGACTGTGGCGGCAAAGCCCGCTCGATGCGTATCTCGCGGGCAAGCCGGTATGGACGACGCTGATCGACGTCGATGCGCTGGGCAAGGCGGAAAAGCAAAGCTGGGTGTGGCACGGCGCCGACTGCCTCGCCCCCGCCTACACGCGCTGCCTCGTTTCGCTCAGTCCCGGCGGCACCGATTCGGACATCGTGCGCGAATGGGACCGCACGACCAGGACCTTCGTCGCGGACGGCTTCACCGTGCCGCAGGCCAAGAGCAGCGTAACCTGGGAGGATGCCGACACCCTGCTCGTCGCCACCGATTATGGCGCGGGCAGCATGACCGCGTCGGGCTATCCGCGCATCGTCAAACGCTGGAAACGCGGCACGCCGCTGGCCGCCGCCGAAACCTTGGCAGAGGGCGAGGCCGAAGACGTCGGCATGAGCGTCTTTGCCTTCACCGACGGCGATAAACGCTGGCCGATGATCAGCCGCGGCAAGACCTTTTACACCGCCGACATCAAGCTGCGCGGCAGCGACGCCGCGCGCTACATCTCGACGATCGTCCCCGACACCGCCAGCGTGCGCGACGTCATCGACGGCCAGTTGATCATCTTCCTCAACAGCGATTGGGCGAACATCCCCGCCGGCTCGCTCGTCTCACTGTCGCTCGCCGACATGGCGGCCGACCGTCAGGTGCCGATCGTCACCGCGATGACGCCAACCAAAGCGCAGGCGATCGAAAATGTCGCCGCCACCGACACGATCCTGTGGGTCAAGGCGCTCGACGATGTCGAGGGCAAATTGTTCGCGCTACGCCGCGACCCCGCGACGGGCCAATGGAGCCAGAAAGAGGTACCGCTCGCCGCCAATGCCACCGTCGGCATCGCGGGGACGATCGGCAAGCGCGACGTCGTGCTGGCGACCGCCGAGACGATGCTGATGCCGCCGACCCTCTATGCCGTGTCCGAAGGCCAGCCGCCGCAGTCGGTGCAAACCCTGCCCGCGACCTTCGACGCCAGCGATATGCGCGTCGAGAAACGCTTTGCGACGTCGAAGGACGGCACCAAAATTCCCTATTTCCTCGCCCGCAAGCAGGGCGCCACCGGCCCCGCCCCGGCGCTGATCCACGCCTATGGCGGTTTCCGCGCCGCGCAGACGCCGGGCTATCTGACCGGCCAGCCGTACCGCGCCGGTCCGCTCGGGCTGTTCTGGGTCGAGGGCGACAATGCCTATGTCCTCGCCAATATCCGCGGCGGCGGCGAATATGGCCCCGCCTGGCATCAGGCGGCGCTGCGCGAAAAACGCCAGAACAGCTTCGATGATCTCCATGCGGTGGCCGAGGATCTGGTCACAACCGGGGTCAGCGCCAAGGGCAAGATCGCGATCTCGGGCCGCTCGAACGGCGGCGTGCTGGTCGGCGCGGCAATGACCCAGCGCCCCGACCTCTATGGCGCGGTGATCTCGGGTTCGCCGATCAAGGATATGTGGCGCTATGACAAGATGCTCGCCGGGGCGTCCTGGGTCGCCGAATATGGCGATCCCGACGTGCCCGCCGATTGGGCCTTCCTGTCCAAATATTCGCCCTATCAGGGCATCCGCAAGGGCGTAACCTATCCGCCGATCTTCCTGTATCTGTCGACCAAGGACGATCGCGTTCACCCCGGCCACGCCCGCAAATATGCGGCGCGGCTCAAGGAACTGGGCAACAGCGTCTATTATCACGAATATCTGGAGGGCGGCCATTCGGTCGGCGCCGACCATGCCGAAGACGCGGTCCGCGCCGCAATGCTCCACGCCTTCCTGCTGCGCGAACTGGTGGAGAAGAAATAACCGCGCCGGAGCGGTGGTGGACAGGGCTGGATTCGAACCAGCGTACGGAAACCCGGGCAGATTTACAGTCTGCTGCCTTTAACCACTCGGCCACCTGTCCATGGGGTCCGCTTTGGGAAGCGGTCCAATGGCGAAACGATGCTTGCCTGTCAATGGCAGTCGTGGGAAAGGCGCTGCGCTATGCGTCAAATTTCCCGTCATCGTCGCCCCGCCGGTCAAAACCCGCGTGGCCAGGCCACCCGCTTCTGGGGGCGTCACGCCGTGCTGGCCGCGCTCGCCAACCCCGAACGCACCGTCAAGCGCATCTGGGGCACCCGCGAAGCGCTGGGGCAGCTCGACCTGCCCCCGGTCGTCCCCATCTCTTACGCCGAAGTCACCGACCTCGCGCGACTCGTCGCCCGCGACGCGCCGCACCAGGGGCTGGTGATCGAGGTCGACCCGCTCGAGGACATTTATCTCGGCGATTTGTTGCAGCAAGAATCCGACGCCGACAGCAAGCGGCCGCTGATCATCCTCGACCAGGTCACCGACCCGCACAATATCGGTGCGGTGTTGCGCTCGGCCGCCGCGTTCGACGCCGCCGCGATCATCACCCAGGACCGCCACAGCCCCCCCGAAAACGGCGTCATCGCGCGCTCGGCCTCGGGCGCGCTCGAAATCGTGCCATGGGTCCGGGTGGTCAACCTGTCGCGCGCGCTCGAGGAAATCGCCGAGGCGCAATATTGGCGCATCGGGCTGATGGGCGACACCGAAACGACGCTCGGCTCGACCCTCGACGGCAGCAAAGTCGCGCTGGTGCTCGGCTCCGAAGGCGACGGCATGCGCCACAATGTCATGGAACATTGCGACGTGCTGGCCAAACTGCCGATCTCGCCGCGCATGGAAAGCCTGAATATCTCGAACGCCGCGGCGGTTGCGCTCTATGCGGTGGCGACGGCGAAAAGCTAATCGTCATCCCAGCGAAAGCTGGGATCGCTCACGGCCTGAATGAACGATAGCGGCCTCAGCTTTCGCTGGGGCGACGGTGGGACTCAATCCTCGGCCGCGATCCGCACCTTCAACCCATCCAGCGCCTCGCTAAACGGCAGTTGGCACGACAGGCGCGACCCTTCGTCGCGATCGGTGGTCGAATCGAGCAGGTCATTCTCGTCCTCGCTCATCGCGGGCAGCTGGTCGGCGGCGCCCGCCTCGACATGAACATGGCACGTCGCGCACGAACAGCAACCGCCGCACAGCGCGAGCAGCTCGTCGAACCCGGCGTCGCGGATATTTTCCATCACCGTCAGGCTGGTGTCGCCCTCGATCTCATGTTCGGTTCCGTCACGCGTCACGACAATCAGCTTGGCCATGCTAGTCCCCATATCTTCTATGTTGCTGGCGCTATGTCGCGCGTTGCGCGGCAAATCAAGCACTGCTAGTGATAGCCAAAGGAACAAAAGGGGAATATGATATGGGCCTGACGCAGGAGCAGCTGAACGCCGGAATCGACGCGCTGGCGGCGCACGATGCGAATTTCGCGCGGGCGCTCGGCAACGCCGGCTACCCCGAACCGCGCATCCGGGCGCCGGGCTATACCACCCTGCTCCGCACGATCGTCGGCCAACAGGTCAGCGTCGCCGCCGCCACCTCGATCTGGAACAAGCTCGAGGCGCAATTTGGCGAAGGCTGCCCGGCCGAGGTGATGGCCGCCGCCGAATTCGACACCCTGCGCGCCTGCGGCCTGTCGGGCCAGAAACAGGGCTATGCGAAAAGCCTCGCGCAGTTGATCCTCGACGGCGAACTAAAATTCGACGCCCTGCCCGCCGACGATGAAGAAGCGATCGCGCTGCTCACCAAGGTCAAGGGCATCGGCCGCTGGTCGGCCGAAATCTACCTGCTGTTCGCCGAAGGCCGCCCCGACATCTGGCCCGCGGGCGACCTCGCGGTGCAGGAGGCGGTCGGCCGCATCCTCGGGCTGGGCGCGCGGCCCAGTGAAAAGCAGGCGCGCGAACTCGCCGAGCCATGGCGTCCGCATCGCGGTGCGGCAGCGATCTTCAGCTGGCATTGTTACAATATGGCGGTGATTTAGGAGTGACGACCCGCCGCCCAACCTTCGTCATTCCCGCGAAAGCGGGAACCCAGCAGCAACACTGATGCACGAAAACTTCGGCCCGGCCGCGTACATCCTCGCATCGCGCCGCAACGGCACTTTATACACCGGCGTCACATCCAACCTCATCCAGCGCGTTCATCAGCACCGCGAAGGCCTCATCCCGGGCTTCACACGCGAATATAACGTGAAGATACTCGTCTGGTTTGAGCAGCACGCGACGATCGATTCCGCGATCCAGCGTGAAAAGCGAATCAAGAAATGGAACCGCGCGTGGAAGCTCGAATTGATTGAAAGGGATAATCCGGACTGGCGCGATCTCGCCGAAGATTTCGGCTTTGAACCGATAGGTTGACTGGGTTCCCGCTTTCGCGGGAATGACGAGGTAGGAGAGGTGGTGACTGCTCCTTGGACCGGCTCGTCCTCTATTCGCTCTATCCTTCGTCATTCCCGCGAAAGCGGGAACCCAGTGGCAACGTCCGATGCAAAAAAGGCCGGGTAGAGCATCCTCCACCCGGCCTTTTTGTGATCGTCAGCCGAAGCTTATTTCTTAGCCGCGGCCTTTTTGGCCGGAGCCTTTGCCGCGGGCTTTTCCGCCGCTGCCTTCGCCGGAGCAGCCTTCTTCGCCGCAGCGGGCTTTTCCTCAGCCTTGGCTTCGGCCTTCTTCGCCGGCGCCTTCTTCGCGGGCGCAGCCTCGGCGGCTTCTTCCTTTACGTCGGCCTTCTTCGCAGCAGGCTTTTTCGCCGCGGCCTTCTTGGCCGGCTTGTGGTCGTGATCATGGTCGTGGCCGCAACCCGGGCCATGGACATGGCCGCTGTCGTCATCGGCTTCGATCGCCGCTTCCAGTTCCTCGCGGGTGGTTTCGCGGTCGCTGATCTCGGCCTTTTCGAACAGGAAGTCGACGACCTTGTCCTCATACAGCGGAGCGCGCAGCTGGGCCGCGGCGAGCGCGTCCTGCTGGACATACTCCATGAAGCGGCCGCGGTCTTCGGGGCGATATTGCTGCGCCGCCTGCATGATCAGCCGCTGCATTTCCTGCTGCGACACCTGCACGCCATGCGCCTGGCCGATTTCGGACAGCAGCAGGCCCAGGCGAACGCGGCGCACCGCGATCGCGTGATAATCGTCGCGGTCGGCTTCCAGCTCGGCCTTCGCCGCGGCGGGATCGTCCTCGCGTTCGACTTCCTGTTCCAGCTGCTGCCAGATCTGCGCGAATTCGGCCTCGACCATCGTCGGCGGCACGTCGAAATCATGCGCGGCGGCCAGCTGATCGAGCAGCTTGCGCTTCATATAGGTGCGGGTCAGGCCGTTCAGTTCCTGCTCGACCTGATCCTTCATCAGCTCTTTCAGCTTGTCGAGGCTTTCCAGACCCAGCGATTTGGCGAATTCGTCGTCGATCTTCGACGCCGCGGGCACCTTCACTTCCTTCACCGTCACGGCGAATTCGGCCTTGGCACCCTTCAGATTCTCGACCGGATATTCGTCGGGGAAGGTCACCTTGACGGTCTTGTCGTCGCCGACCTTGGCGCCGATCAGCTGGTCCTCGAAACCGGGGATCAGCTGGCCCGAACCGATTTCGACCGCCATGTCCTCGCCGGTGCCGCCGTCAAAGGCGACGCCGTCGACGCTGCCGGCGAAATCGATGATGACCTGATCGCCCGCCGCAGCCTTCTTGGTCTTCGGCGCGTCTTCAAACCGCTTCATCTGCGCGGCGAATTCTTCGATCTTGGCCATCACCGCATTGTCGTCGGTGGGAACGGTCAGCCGCTCCAGCTTCAGCCCGTCGATCGACGGGGTCTTGATGTCGGGCAGCACTTCCAGCGCCACGGTAACCTCGGCGTCCTGACCGGTTTCATACCCGTCAGCCAGCGTCACCGCGGGCTGCAACGCGGGGCGCAGCTTTTGCTTCGCCATCAGGTCGCGCACCCCGGCGTCGATCGCCTTGTTCAGCGCGTCGGCCGACAGCGCCGGGCCGTGCATCTTGCGGATCAGGTTCGGCGGCACCTTGCCGGGGCGGAAACCGGGCATACGGACGGTCGGGGCGATGCTCTTCACCTCGTCGTCGACGCGCGCGTCGATGTCCTTGGCGGTGATGGTCACGCGATATTCGCGCTTCAGGCCTTCGTTCAGCGTTTCGACGGTCTTCATTGCCTTGGTCTTATCCTTGCTCAAAATCTCGTATCGATGAACCCCGGCCACATGGCGGGGTTCCCCTATCCCGGCTCCATCCCCATCAGATCGTCAGAACTGGTGCGGGCGAAGGGACTCGAACCCCCACATCTTGCGATACTGGTACCTAAAACCAGCGCGTCTACCAATTCCGCCACGCCCGCAGGAGCTGTCGGCCGGGTGCACAAAGCCGCGCGCTGTGCCGCGCACGCCCGTGCGGGCCGCGCGGGGCTATAGCAGACCGCCCGCCAAGGGCAAGGGCACAAAGCCCGCCATTTCGCGGGTGGAACATGCGCCGCGGCCGTTCGTTGATAGCGTCAAGGAGAACCCCGATGACCTATGCGTCCAGCCTGCACGTCCGCGCCACCGACCCCTTCCCCAAACCCAAGCCCGACATCATCGAACCGATAGCGCCGCCCGAACATCCGGTCCAGCCGACGCCGCAGGAAGATCCCGCCGGCCAGCCGATGGAAGTGCCTGGCAATCCGGGTGGCGGCGGCGACATTGACGAACCGGGCCGCGGCCCGGACGAAATGCCGCCGCAGCAGGTGTAGGCGCCGCCCTGAACCGTTCGGCCCCTGAACCATTTGGCCACTGAACCAGCGCGGTCAGCCGGTGCAAAAGGCGATGAAGTCTTTGATCACCTGTTTGCCGCGCGCGGTTGCCGCCATGGCAATCGTGCCGCGGCCGTCGGTCATCCGCAGCCAGCCATGCGCCGCAAAGGCGCGGATCAGCGGCGAGTCCCCGGCGATTTCGTCGGAGGAGAAATAGGGCATTTCGTCGATTTCGGTGTTTCCGGTGACGCGCAGCGCCGCGTCACCCGCCACCAGCTCGATCGCGGTCAGGTCGGGCGCATTGCCCGAAATCCCGGCAAAGATGCGATTGCCGCCCTGCTCGCAGCGGAAATTCAGCGGCTGATCGTCGGTGCCATCGACTTCATAAGCCAGGATCGCATCCGACACGCGGTCTTCATTGACCCGCATCGCCCAGTCATAACCCGCGTTTACCGCGGGCGCGGCATGCGCTGCGCCGCCCAGCGCCGCCACCGCCCCGACCAATAGCAAAACGCGCTTCCTCATCATCCTGTCTTTCGTCATCAATATCGGCATCCTGCCAACGCCTATGACATCGAAGCAACTGAATTTGCTGTGAACTCGATCACTGGAGCCTGCCGCGAAGGGATGATCAGCCGAGCGCCTTTTTGAGCAGCTCGTTGACCACCTGCGGGTTCGCCTTGCCCTGCATCGCCTTCATCGTCTGGCCGACGAAGAAGCCGAACAAGGCTTCCTTGCCGCCCTTATATTGCGCGACCTTGTCGGCATTGGCGGCCAGGATCTTGGCGACTTCGGCCTCGATCGCGCCGGTGTCGCTGGTCTGCTTCAGCCCGTCGCGCTCGACGATCACGCCGGCGCCGTCACCGCTCTCCAGCATCTTTTCAAACACCGCCTTGGCGATCGTCCCCGAAATCGTGCCGTCGGCGACCAGGCCGAGCAATTCGGCCGCCTGCGCGGGCGATACCGGCGAATCGGTCAGGTCGCGGCCCATGCGGTTCAAGGCGCCGAACAGCTCGCTCGTCACCCAGTTCGCCGCCGCGACCGGCTTGGCGCCCGCCTCCAGCAGCGTGTCGAACCAGCGCGCCGCCTCGACCTCGGCGGTCAGCACATCGGCGTTGTACGGCGAAATCCCCAGCGCCAGATAGCGGCCGCGCTTGGCATCGGGCAGTTCGGGCAGGCTGTCGCGGCACTCGGCCAGAAACGCCTCGTCGAGTTCGAGCGGCAACAGGTCGGGATCGGGGAAGTAGCGATAATCATGCGCGTCTTCCTTCGACCGCATCGAGCGCGTCTCATTGCGATCGGGATCGTACAGCCGCGTTTCCTGCACCACGGTGCCGCCGCTTTCGATCAGCGCGACCTGGCGCTTCGCCTCGCCCTCGATCACCGCCATCACGAAGCGCACCGAATTGACGTTCTTCGTCTCGGTGCGCGTCCCGAACTCGTCGCCGGGCTTGCGGACCGACACATTGACGTCGGCGCGCATCGATCCCTCTTCCATATTGCCGTCGCACGATCCGACATAGCGCAGGATCGCGCGCAGCTTGCGGACATAGGCGCCAGCCTCGGCGGGCGAGCGCATGTCGGGCTTCGACACGATCTCCATCAACGCGACGCCGCTGCGGTTCAAATCGACATAGGACATCGTCGGATGCTGATCGTGCATCAGCTTGCCGGCGTCCTGCTCGACATGGATACGCTCCACCCCGATCACTTTAGGCGCGGGAATGCCTGCCTTCTCGTCCGCCTCGACGGTGATCGCACCTTCGCCGACAATCGGATGATAAAGCTGCGAAATCTGGTAACCCTGCGGCAGGTCGGCGTAGAAATAATTCTTGCGGTCGAACCGCGACCATTTGTTGATCTGCGCCTCGATCGCCATTCCCGTCCGCACCGCCTGCCGGATGCACTCGCGGTTCGGCACCGGCAGCATCCCCGGCATCGCGGCGTCGACCAGCGACACCTGCGTGTTCGGCTCGGCCCCGAACGCCGTCGCGGCGCCCGAAAACAGCTTGGCGTTGGTGGTGATCTGGGCGTGGACCTCCAGCCCGATCACAACCTCCCACTCGCCGGTTTCGCCTTTGATGCGATAATCAGACATCATTCAAATCCTCAGTGTGTCCCTGCGAAGGCAGGGACCCATCACCTGCCGCTTCAACCTTGCACCATCCGGAGATGGGCCCCTGCCTTCGCAGGGGCACGGGCTGAACTACCACCACTTCTCCGCCCGCGCCGTAAAGCCCGCCCGCTCTTCAATTGCCAGCCCGGCGTTCAGCACGCCCTGCTCGTCGAACGCCTTGCCGATGATCTGCAAGCCCAGCGGCAGCCCTTCGCGGTTCAGCGCCGCGGGCACCGACATCGCGGGCAGCCCCGCGAGGCTCGCGGGCACCGCGAACACGTCGTTCAGGTACATCGCCAGCGGATCGGCCATCTTTTCGCCCAGCCCGAACGCCGCCGACGGCGCGGTCGGCGCGAGGATCACGTCGCACACCCCGAACGCCGCCTCGAAATCGCGCGCGATCAGTGTCCGTACCTTTTGCGCCTGCGTATAATAGGCGTCGTAGAAACCCGCCGACAGCACATAGGTGCCGATCATGATGCGGCGCTTCACCTCCGGCCCGAAACCATCGGCGCGCGTCGCGGCGTACATGTCTTGCAACCCTGCGCCATCGGGCAGGTCACGCAAACCGTACCGCACGCCATCATAGCGCGCGAGGTTCGACGACGCCTCGGCGGGCGCGATGATATAATAGGCGGGCAGCGCATATTTGGTGTGCGGCAGGCTGATCTCGACGACCTCGGCCCCCGCATCCTTCAGCATCGCGATGCCCGCATCCCACATCGCGTCGATATCGGGATCGATGCCTTCAAGCCGATATTCCTTGGGAATCCCGACCTTCTTGCCCTTGAGATCGCTCGACAAAGCCGCTTCCCAATTGGGCACCGCCATATTCAGGCTGGTCGCGTCCTTCGGATCGAAACCTGCCATATTCTCGAGCATGATCGCGCAGTCGCGCACATCGCGCGCCATCGGCCCCGCCTGATCGAGCGAGCTCGCGAACGCCACGATGCCCCAGCGCGAGCAACGGCCATAGGTCGGCTTGATCCCCGAAATGCCGGTGAACGCCGCAGGCTGGCGGATCGAGCCGCCGGTGTCGGTCCCCGTCGCCGCGGGGCACAGCCGCGCCGCAATCGCGGTCGAGCTGCCGCCCGACGACCCGCCCGGCGCCAGCGCCGCATTGCCGCCGTCCTGACGCCGCCACGGCGAAATCACATTGCCAAAGTAGGAGGTCTCGTTCGACGACCCCATCGCGAACTGGTCGAGGTTCAGCTTGCCCAGCATCCCCGCACCCGCGTCCCACAATTTCTGGCTGACGGTCGATTCATAGCGCGGGACGAAGCCCTCCAGCATATGGCTCGCCGCGGTCGTCTGCACCCCATCGGTGCAGAACAGATCCTTCATCCCGATCGGCACCCCCGACAGGGCTTTAAGCGTCCCCGCCGCGCGATCGGCATCGGCGGTTTTCGCCGTGGCCAGCGCATGCTCGGGCGTCTCGACGATAAACGCGTTGAGTGCCTTGGCGCCCGCGACATTGGCGCTGAACGCCTCGGCCACTTCGACGGCGCTGAAATCGCCCGCGCGGTGGCCGTCGCGGATCTGCGCTACCGTTAGGTTCGTAAGATCAGTCATCATCAAAACCCGTTCGTGCTGAGCTTGTCGAAGCACCGTACTTCTTTGCTCAGACGGGAAAGAAAAGAACGGCCCTTCGACAAGCTCAGGGCGAACGGAGAGAAGGGCCAAAGCATCATTCGATCACCTTGGGCACGCCGAAAAACCCGTGCATCGCCGCCGGGGCGTTCGCCAGCACATCGTCGCGGCGGCCGCCGCCGGTCAGCGGGTCGGCATCGATCACATCGTCGCGCAGCCGTAGCGTGTTCGGGATCACGGCGGTCATCGGCTCGACCCCGGTCACATCGACCTCGCCGAGTTGCTCGACCCAGCCGAGGATGCCATTCAATTCGCCTTCCATCGCGGCGGCTTCCGCATCGCTGATCGCGATGCGCGCCAGCGACGCTATTTTCCTGACCGTTGCCTGATCGATTGTCATTGGGTTCCTGCCTTTGCGGGGAAGCCGCGCCGCTAGCATTCCGCCAGCCGCGCTTCAACCTCCGTTGAGCATCAGTGCGCCTTCCCCCTTGATGGGGGAGGATCAAAACTACTCAAACGCCCCCGATTCCGGCACCCCATTCACCAAAATCCGCCGCTGCTCGACCATCTCGACCGTCACCGTCGCCGTCGACAGGTCACCGTCCGGCTGCGCCGACCGGGCTTCGCGGCCCATATCGCCCTGCACCCAGCGGCCATCCTTGTTGCGCGACACGAAATCGAAATTCACTGCCTCGCCCGGCTCATTCTGCCCCAGCACCCCGATCCGCTCGGCGCCCAGCCACACCGCGACGCACGCCTTGGCGCGGCTGCACATATAGGTTCCCGCGACGCGCTCCCGCGCCTCGGCGGGCAGCGGGCGGTCGGCGGGGATGACGCGCAGCCGCTGGGCAAAGGGCTTGAGCAGCACCGGTCCCTGCGGTCCGGTCAGATCCCAGCGATTCTTCGCCGCCAGCGCCGCCTTCGCCGCATCGGCGCGGATTTTTTGCGGCGAGCGCGCCAGTTGTGCCAGCGCGGCGCGGCCTTCGGGTCCGAAATCATAGGCCATCGCCGCCCAGTCGAACTTTTCGGTCGGCGTCGTCCCCGACGTCAACCGCGCCAGCTGGTCGCGGGTCGAAATCGCCCCGAAATCGACGATCGGCAGCGCCAGCAACAGCGCGAGCAACGCCACCCCGATCGCCAGCTTTTGCTGTAACGGGCGCAGCACAGCGTCGAAATCGCGCCGTCCCTTCACCACCGCCCACAGCCCGGCCAGCCCATAGGCCAGCGCGATCGCCGCCGCGATCACCCCCCAGATCCGCTCGGGGGTCCAGCCATATTGGATCACCCGCAGATGCATCGAATAATAAGCGATCCCGGCGAGCGGCAGCACCGCCACCGCCAGCACCGGCGCCGCCCAGCGCAGCAGCGGATTGCCGGGGCGGTCATCGTCGCCGTTCCCGATCACCGCATTGGCCAGCAGCACCGCAAACGCCGCCGCGGCCAGCATCAGCGCCGCGGTCGAAAAGCCCGAAGCCCACAGCTTCGCCAGTCCGGTGCCCGCGAGCGACAGCAGAAAGATCACGAGCGCCGCGGCCAGCACCGGCGCCAGCACCGCGAGCACGATCATCACCAGCCGCTGCAGGGTCGAAACCAGCCTGTCGCGCTCGCGCAGCAACCCCACCGCGCCGCCGAACGCCGCGCCGGCGAGCATCCACCCAAACCATTCGTCATTCAGCAGGTCGCGGATCAGGTCGATCCCGATCAGGTGGAACATTTCCGAAATCAGGACGATCAGCAAAAAGGTCACGCCGACGAACGCCAGGCTGGCGGCGCCGATCACCGCGTCGGTCCACGCATGGCTGTGCAATCGCGCATATGGCATCTGCCACAGCTTCCAGAACCGCCAGTCGGGCGCGACGTCGCGCCGCGTCTGGAACAGCGGCGTCGCCACCAGCACCGCGAGCAGTCCCGACCAGAACGGCCATTGGAACGGATTGCCCTGAAGATTATACCCCGCCGTCTGCCACGCGATCAGTCCCAGGATCGTGCCCCAGCCCAGCGCAAAACCGAGCGCCCAATGCCAGCGGCGCAGCTCGACGCCGAGCACGAACACCACCGCGGCAACCGCGACAAAGGTCGCCAGCGCGCTGCGCCATGCGGCCAGCGCGTCGCCATAATCCTGATCGACCAGCGCATGAAACGCCAGCCCCGCCGCGGCGCAGATCGCCGCCATGATCCACGGCCGCAGCGGCCAGGGCGGGTCATTATCGTCAAGGCGAGCCGACATGTGCGACGGATGATGGGGCGAATCGGCGAGCGCCGTGCTTGCGGGTGCGTCGGTCATTCCCCACATCTGGGCTTGTTTCGATGACAAGCGCAAGCCAAACAGCGCACCAGTCATCCCCCCCTTCCCCTCCCCCATGGAGCCCCCATTTGGCCCGCAAATTTCTTTACGTCATCGCCGCCATCATCCTGCTGATCCTCGCCGCCGGGATCGTGTACCAGCTCTATCCGGGCTGGCTCGCGCGCGTCGCCTTTGTTCCCAGCGCCGAATTCAAACAACAGGCCGCGGTCGAACCCAACGCCTATGACGACCCCAAAATGTGGTTCGCGCGGCCGGGAATGGACAAGGATCCGTCGGCCTGGCGCCCCGCCGTCCAGAGCGAAGACGGAACCGCGCCCGACAGCGCCGACGCCCAGTCGCGCGACCAGCTGATCCCGCCCGCCACCGCCGCCGAAGCCGCCCCGCCGCCCGGCGATGCCGCGGTCTTTTTTGTCCACCCGACCAGCTATTATAGCCGCTCGAGCTGGAACGCCCCGCTCGAAAACCGCGATTCGGACCACCGCGCCAATCTGTTCGTTCAGGGCATGGCCAGCGCCTTTGCCGACGCCGGCGAAATCTGGGC
>Ga0209232_1000129_pt1 | contig 46416 bp, 68 predicted proteins | sample ETNvirenome_2_60_FD_184066 | JGI IMG/M metagenome (GOLD analysis project Ga0209232, IMG submission 184066) | Marine viral communities from the Pacific Ocean - ETNP_2_60 (SPAdes) (version 2) | ecosystem: Environmental > Aquatic > Marine > Oceanic | place: Pacific Ocean | collected 2013-06-22 | reverse complement strand
TTAGGCTTGGTACTGAAGTTGGTTTTGTTCCACCTGAAAAACCAAAAGATTTAGGATTAGGAATATCAATGACACAACAGGAGATGATGAGTAGTGTTCAAAAGCCTTATGTTGATATACCAAGAGATGAATATGAATTTGATGTAGATTATAAATATAGACCTAAAGTCAAGAAAGGTTTTGGCGGACTTCAGAAAAACAAAAAGTGGATTTTATATGTTCTTATTGCAGTAGCGGGATATTTTGCATATAAAAAATTTAAAAAGTAGGTTATGAAAGTATTAACATTAGTAAAAAAACAACTTGGGTATTGCAACCCATCGCCATCAAGAGATATGCAACAAGATGTGAAAGAAAAGTGTGTAACAGTCAAAAAATATAAAGTTATTAATGTAGAAAATGGGCAAGATGGTAAAAAAGTTTACAAATTTGATACAAATATAAGTAAAGGAAGAACTTTCACCTATACCAAAGGGCAGTATGTTCCACTTTGGGTATTTGGTGTTGTAGCAGTAGCTGGATATTTCGCATATAAAAAATTTAAAAAGTAAATAAAATGAAAAATAAATTATTACTTATTGGTCTTTTAGGTACTGTGGGAGTTTTGGGTTACTTTTTTCTAAAAAGAAAGCCTCAACAACTACCTACAATGCCTACACAACCCCCTGTTCCTGATTCACCGCCATCAAAACCTGAAGAAAGTTTTTTAGGTGCAACTATTGTAAGGCAAGAAAAAGACGGTTCTTCAGTACAAACTACTGTTAAAAAAGACCCGTTATCAAATGTTTATACGCAAGATACATCTATTAAAGAAGCAAAGTTTTTTATGAAGCAGATTAAAGATTTACAAGAAGAAATTGAAAAAGTTAAGAGAAAATATCGACACCCAAGACAAAAACAATATATACCCAAATACACGAAACCTCTTTATGATGAAATTAAATCTATAGAGAATAAGTTAGCAAATATAGGTTGGGTTAAAGTAGGAAATAGATTTGTAAAAGCAGGAACAGTTTTAGGATAAAATTATGAAAAACAAAATTTTACTTATTGGTCTTTTAGGTGGTGGATTAGTATTGGGGTATTACTTTCTGAAAAGAAAACCTGAACAACTGCCTACAATGGTTTCTAAACCACCTATTCCTGATTCACCATCATCAAAACCTGAACAGAGTTTTTTAGGTGCAACTATAGTTAGGGAAGAAAAAGATGGTTCTTCAGTACAAACTACTGTTAAAAAAGACCCATTATCAAACTTTTATACTCAAGACACTTCAATAAAAGAAGCGGAGAATTATATAAAACAAGTAAAAGAATTAATCAGAATAGCTGATAATCTTTACACTAATGCAAACTGTAGCGGAAGGCAATGTGGGAATCAAACTATTATAAGAAATAAAAAAAACAAGGCAATTAAAATGAGGAAAGACGAGATACAGCCTCTTTTAGATAAAATTGCAAGATTAGGTTGGGTACAGGTTGGTGATAGATTTGTAAAAGCAGGAACAGTATTAGGATAAAATTATGAAAATGAAAAAAATATATTTACTATCAGGTTTAGCACTATCAGGTGTTTTAGCTTATTTCATGTTCTTTAGAAAAAAGAATAATGTATTAGAGCAAGAATCAGTTGTAGATGATTCAGTAGCTTCTACACCAAAAGATAACCTATTAGATTCTTCAAGCGTTGTAAAAGACACTACAAAAGAAGAAGCACAGTTTTATCTTGACCAATATGAAGAATTAAATAAAATATATAAAAAGAAAATTGAAAAAACACGAGTACACCCTTTTATGAATAGAAATTTAAAACAAAAATTAGCATTTGAAAACTTTATTAGAACAGGTGAAGTACCAAGAGGGTTTTCTCGGGTGATATTTTATGAAAACTTAGTTTCTTTAAAAAACGACTTAAAAGAGGTCGAACAAAAAATAAATAATTTAGGATATAAAAAAGTGGGCGACACTTTTGTAAAATCTTCTAACATATTAACATCATAAATTACACAAAATGAACACAAAAAAATTAATTTTAATAACATTAGGCGGAGTTGCCACAGCAGGATTTGGTTATTTAGTTTTTAGCTTACTTAGAAAAAAGCCAACAAGTTTTGGTGAAGCTGTAACAGATGTAAAAGAAACAATCGTAAATCTACCTGATGAAGTAAGTTCTGTTGTTACAAGTAAATACACAGATAAAGGTTTTCCTCTTAAAAAAGGAAGTGGTGGGGACAAAGTAAAAGCGTTACAGAAATTTTTGAATGATTCGGGTTCTTACGGTTTAGCTGTTGATGGAAAGTTTGGAAACTTAACTGAAAATGCAGTTCTAAGTGAGCAAATGGGCTTCGACAAAGATGATAAAACTTGGCAAAATTTTAAAAACTTCTATCCTGATGCGGTTAAAGGACAAGTTACTGAAGAATACTACAATTTATTTATCAAAGGAAAATTTGACTAATGCTTAAAAAATATCCATTTGTAATTTATGGAATTGGTATAGCTGTTGGTTTAGTAAGTATTCCTCTTGTTTTTAAAAGAATACGAGATGATTTAAGATATGGAGATGCTAATGCTATAGACCTTCCGCCTATCAATAATACCGCTATAACAAGTCCTTATGGTTGGAGATGGGGAAGAATGCACAATGGGTGGGATTTAAGAGCAAAATCAGGAAGTAATGTTTATGCTGTTGCAGATGCAGTTGTAAAGTACGCTAAAGACACAGAGCCTAATGGTTGTGGGGGATTTATTCAATTAAATCATAAAGACGGTTTATCAACTAAGTATTGCCATTTAAAAAAGTTTTTTGTCAAAAAAGGCGATAAGGTTACAAAGGGACAGGTTATTGGATTATCAGGGGGTGGATATAATGACCCAATGAAAGGTAATTCTATGGGCGACCATCTTCATTATGAGGTTTTAGTTGATGGTAAAGCAATTAATCCTAAATACGTTCACAAAAACATAAAAAGAGCATAATTTTTTATTGCATACTAAAAATTAAAATAGATTTTTTGTCTATTTTTTTTTGCCTCTTTTATAAAAAGTCGTACTTTAGTCCAACTTTTAAAGAAACTTAAAAAATTCAAATAATGGCAAGACCACGACAAATAAAAAATGCGATTTTATCGCTTAGAGAGGAAGGTAAAACCTATAATCAAATAGCCAAAGAATTAGAGTGTGCAAAAAGCACAATAAACTATCATTGCAAAAAGCACGATTTAACCGATATTGGGTTTAAAAATAACCGAATTGATAGTGATACTGCGGAAAAAATTTATCAGTTTTGTAAAGATAATTCTATCAATGAAGCTGTGAAGTATTTTGGGGTTTCTAAATCAACAATAAAGAAATATAAAAAGCCACCTATTGAGGATTAACAAGTGGCTTTTATGTGTAATCAAAAACCAACGATGATGAATGGAACTTGCGTTGGAAAAACAAAATAACGATAATCTTTTATTAAATCCTAATACTTAAAGGTAAAAATGCCGAAATTACCCAAAAATAATGGTTTGCGTTTGTTTAACAAGTGTGCAAAGCAAGTCAAAAAAGAATTTGAGAAACAGGGTAGACCCGAAAAATGGAATGAAATCCAAAAATGGACTTCGGCTAATGTATATCCTAAATTTAAAGGAAAGTCAGTAAATCAAGTCAAAGTTGCTGATATTAAAAAAGAGGTTGAATTAGCATTGGGCTTAACAGCACCAAAAAAAGTTTCGCCTTGTTTTTCTGTTTTTGCTGTAAATAAGGCTGATATAATTTCTTTAGAGTGGTGGGAAATAGAAAATACACTACAGGGACTTCCAAAAAATGTTCAAGTTAGAGTAAATGGGGGTTCAGAATTTGGCAGAACAAGAATTGACCAAGTTCAAAACATAAATATCGAAATAGAGGTTCAACCTATAGTAGAAAATATAAGACAATTTGTAGATAATAAAAGTGGTCTTGTGTTTGAAGGAATTATAAAAGTTGTTCCAAGCAAAAAAGATGATGGCTCAAACTGTTCTTATTTTATTGATTTTGTTTTATCTGATGGTACAAAACTTTTAGATGAAGAAGGTCAGGTTGCACAGGAAAGAGAAGTGCCTGTTGAAGATACAGGTAGGGTAGAAAGAATCAAAAAAGTTCAGTCAAAGAAAAAGCAAACTAAAAGGGAAAGATTAAAAAAAGCTAAAACACAAAAAAGACCTACTAAATCAAAAAAAGAAACTGTTAAAAAACCAACAAGGCAAAGAACTCCACTTGCAGATAAAAATAGAGCAAAAGAAATACTCTTAGAAGAATTTAAACTTGGACTTAAAACAAAAGCTGAATACAGAAAAGCTGTAAAAGAAATAGAAGAAATGTTTGGAGAAGGGGGAATAATATAAAACTTATTAGACACAATGAGTTCATTTAACTATGAAATAACTAAAATGATGTTTTCAAATCCTAATAGATTAATTAGGACTTTAAAAAATAAAAACACAAAATTCTTCTTAAAAAAAACATCTGAATCAACTCAAATTATTTTTGAGAATACAATGTTTTACTTTCCCCATTCAAAAAATTTTCCCCGTAACTATTTGTTTATGTTTAAAAGCGTAAACAGAGATGTATCAAAATGGCTTAAAGGGAGAAAAAAAATCGCATTACCACCTAAACATGAAGTAACTAAATACAATCTTGATTTTGACCACAACAAAGGTAAAGTAACAGGAACTGACCTCGACCATGCTTATTGGAGAATAGCTATGATAAAGGGAATAATAAGTGAAGATACTTACGAAAAAGGTCTTAAAAGCCCCTCTAAAGCCTTAAGATTAGCAACTTTATCTGTTTTAGGTAGGAAAAAACATTTTACTCGTTTTGATGGTAAATACATGGGAGAAAGGGTTTGTATTGATGAGGGCGATGAAAACAAAAGAATGATTTATAAATACATTAGATATTTTTGTTATCAGCTTATGTACGAATGCTCTGTTTTACTTGGTGATGACTTTGATTGTTGGAAAACTGATTGTATTTATTATAGAGATACCCCTGAAAACGTAGAAAAAGTTACAGCATACTTTACTTCTAAAGATATGTTATTCAAGCAGTTAGTAGATTAGATATTTTTATTTTATATAATAATTTTATTTTGTAAAATAATTTTTGTTGTAGAAAATAATTTTTTATATATTTGCCATGTGTAATTAAAATAAAGACAGAAGTGGAATTTAAAATCATACCATTTACTGAAGAAGAATTGTCCCACAAATTTGAGTATAACGAATTTGTCGAAAGGGGCTATCCTATGGCTGTTTTAAGCATAATTGACGAAAATTTCTTTCTTAATTCAAAAACAAACTATAAATTTGGAGTATTAGATAACGATGGTAATTACTATTGGTTTTTCTATGGGAAAGTTGTTGCGAAAAATCGTTTAGATGCTTTAAAATACTATAATGCACTCTTAACTTACTGCAAAAATAATTCTTTAGGCAAACCATTTGCCTTTAAGGATTTTTGATGATAACACAGAAAGATTGGAATGTATTTTTTCAGCAGATAGATGACAGGGCTACTGAATCTTTGCTTGACATAGCACATAGGAAAGAGGATAGGAATACTGCTGTTATGGTAGATGGTCTATTGAAGGATAGTAATTTTATGCACTTTTTTAAGGACATAATGATTACCGAGCAACTGACAGAGGAACTTCCTATAAAGGAAATAGTAATTTCAGAGTTTTTGATGGAATTACTTTATTATGGAATCAAACAATCTGAAGATGATATTGTAAAAGAAACTTTCATGGATTTAAAAAAACAAGATAAAGAGTTTTTGTTTTTACTTATGAAAAAGGTTTTACTGTCTTATGGAATTAAAAAATACTATGAAAATAAATATAAACTATGTGTATAAAAAAAGCAGGTCGCATAAAGCGACCCGCTATCCAAGAAACTAATTACCCTAATTAGACACAATACAGGGTAAATCAAAATTAACACGAAATGGAACAACTTGTACAACACTTTGAGAAAATATCTGCAATAATTCGTTCAAATCGTAATTGCAATGAACATTACGAGGGTTTGGTTCGTTTAATTGAAAATTTCTATAATTTTCACATTAAAACATCAGGCGATGATAAATTTAAAGAAACAGGAATCCTCACCTACGTTTTATATAATCAATTAAATGATAAATATGAAGGATTGGTCGAAACCAAAAGTGAAATTCTATAAGTATTACTTTATTGGTAATCCAAAACCTGTGATTATGGAAGCATACTCAAAAGATGAAGCAGATAATATGTTAAACGAATTAGCAAATAAAACAGATGTTCTTGACTTAAGAACTCTTGAAGATGTAAGAATTGAAATGCCTGTAAAAGGAGTTTCAGAAAGAAAAAGACATGGTAAAAATCACATTTGGGTTGGAACAGATGTTACTTCAGATGGTTGGATTGAAGAAAATGAATTTAAAAAAATAAACAATGCATAAAATAAGCCAATCATTTTTAAAAGATTTTTCAGATTATAAATCTGATTTCGTAGATGTTTGTGGTTTACAAATAAAAGCAAAGTATTTTGAGGGTGTAGAGTTCCCAAGTAGCGAAGCTATGGACTTAGGCAACTATTTTGAATATAAATGCACAGGGGCTTTACCAAGAAACGGAAAAGTTCCTGAACCTAAAATAAGCTACAAAGGAACAGCCCGTGAAAAATTATCTGCACCTTTTCAAAGGGCAGAAGATAGTGCTTCTTACTTTAAAGATATTGTAAAAGAATATGGAATAGAAATTATTGATGTAGGGCTTTCATTGAAAAATGAACAAATGAATGGGATTGCAGATATTTATGCAAAATGGAACGATAGGTTCTGCTTCATAGATTTAAAATATAGTGGTCTTATTGATAACAAATGGGACGAAAGAGGTTGGGAAACAAACTCATTAACAGAAAAACATAAATTAATGATACAAGGGGTTCAATACACTTTGTTGGCAAAAGATTGTTTAAATCATGAACCTGAAGATTTTGACTTTTATTACTTTGTTTTTTCACAATCAAATCCAAAACAAGCGAAAATAATAAAACAAGTTATTGATGAATCCACATTAGAACTTCATAAGACCAACGTAGCCTTTGTATATAACCAAATCAATAGTAATCCATTAGATAAGATTTTTAAAGCCAAACCAAGCCTTAAAAATTGTACAAAATGTCCTTTGTTTGACGATTGTGAATATGCTACTCGATTACCTTTAATTGATACAGTATATTATTAATTATGTATTTAGAAAAAGCAAGTGCCAAAGTGTTTAGACACGAATTAAAAATAATCGCCTTAGAGAGGTATAAAAAATCTCTTAAAAACTTCTTGATTAAAACTGAATTACCAATAATGGACGGAGAAAAGCTATTTAAAGAAATAAATCGAATAGACAGGGAAATAAAAAAGAAAAACAAAAAAATATCTGATGCTATACGACTTGAGCATGAAAAATTAACGTAACAAAAACTAAAGATGAAAGAACTTATAACAAATTTTCAAAACACAATAGAAAAGTACGAAAAGAAAAACTTTACTGAACTTCTTGAGGACAGCCCAATAAGTCCTGCTAAATTCAAGCAGATTATGATAACGGAACTAAAAAGAAGCCCACAGCTTCAATCAGCATTTCAAAAAAACCCCGCATCTTTATTTGCTTCTATTTTGCATTGTGCAGAGTTAGGTTTAAATCCAAGTGAGTTGGTTGGAGAGTTTTTCTTCATACCTTTTAAAAATTCTATAAATCCCATTATTGGTTACAAGGGACTTATAACTTTATTATATCGTAGCAATAAGATAAAAAAGGTTTGGACAGAGGTGGTTTTTGAGGGTGATGACTTTGAGTATGAATTAGGAATAAACCCGAAGCTAACCCACATTCCATCGGAGAAAGCTGTAAAAAAAGCCGAAAACATAAAATACATTTACGCTTGTGTAAAGCTAAATGATGACGATATTGTATTCAAAGTGATGTCTAAAACAGAAATTTCTCAAATTATCAAAATGCAAAAAACTCCAAATCATTTATATTTTAATGATACTAAAGACCCACAGTATTGGACTGTAAAAAAAATAGTTCTTAAACAATTAAGTAAAACCCTACCAAAAGAAGATTTAAAACTTCAAAAAGCAATTTCTTATGACGACCATGTAGAAGGTGGGGATTATATAGTTGTAGATGAATCTGATAATGTAAATCTTATTAGAGGTAAAATGGTTGGTAAAAACCCTTTATATTCTAACCTTACAAAATCGTTGGATATTGACGATGAATTTTAAGGTGCAGGGAAATCTACTCTATAAATATCATTATCACCACCATTGGCTGAATTGTGAAAAAATAAAGAGGTTTGATTTTCATTCCACCACAAGCCATTTGTAACCTCTGATATTCCATTGAATTGCCTATTGCTATCAGTTTGATTTAGTGTTGTTATATCACTATAATTACTTATATCTACCTGTATGGTTTCAAACTCATTTGGTGTGCTTGTAGCAAAAAACAATACATACCATTTAGTCCCATCAGGCGAAATAATTAAACTTTCACAAGTAGCATTACTTTTTGCGGGGTTTATGTAGGTTGTCATAGTCGGCTCATTTTGATTAGATTGATATGAAGATAAATCAAAAGCTGTAGAATAAGAACTTATATTAATACCATCAGTTTTATCAATACCCACTAAAGATGTACCATCATTGTTCCAACAAATTTGCCTTGCTGTACTTACGTTAGCTGAAAAACTATCTAACGTAGCAGTTGATAAATCAAATGGGGTACTTAAAGTTACACTTCTATAACCACCATTTCCATTATCATAAAAATATATTTTATTTCCAATAGGATTCATAGCCATTCCTTTTTGATTACCTATTGTACCTTCAAGAACTTTTAAGTTAAGTGATGTAGTTGATGTGTTATCAAATGTTGAAAAATCCCATGCAGTTGTAAATGTCCACCTGTAAACCACAGCTAATTCGCTTATAGCAAACACATATTTACCATTCGTAGAAAGAACCCATTGCTTTACACTTTGACCTGTAAGTCCTGTAGTACCTGTAAAAACTGTAGTTTTGTTAAATTGAGGCATTGCGGTTATATCTCTTGAAAAATTATTAGTTAAGTTTCCTCGTGGAGTTACCTCGTTTATAATTCCATTATGAATAGTTAGTACATTAGGATTTGAGCCAAGTCCTTGTGTTGCAAATTGTGTTACAGTTGAGGCAGTATTTCCAAAAGAATCATCATAAAGTTGTGTTCCTACTGTAATTGTATCATTTGGGTCGATGTACAAAGTTGTACCTGTATTTGTAGTAGCACTTGAAAATGCACTAATTATTGATGAAGGAGAAAATTGAGTAAAATCAACACTATCGGCAGTTGTTCCTAAAACTTGTGCTGTATATGTTCCACTTGTACCAACACTTATATCTGCGGATTGAACACTACTATCTCTTAAAGATGTTGCATAAACCTTTGTTCCTGAAGTTGTAAAAATAGCTTTATTGGTTGTATTTAATGCTTCTACAACTCCCTGTATATTTTGAGAGGGTAAATCTACAGTAACAGGTACAGTAGTGTCAAGAGTAACAGTTGAAGAAGAAAAAGTTTCACCTGCTAAATCCCACTCAACCAAAATGTTATTATTTGAATTTTGATAAGTAGAAGATTGCCCACCAAGTATTCCGATAGGTTGGTCAATCGAAGTATTATTTGTTAGTTTTAAACTTATGGCTTCTTTGTAACTCATTTTTTCTTAATAAATAAATATACAACTATCCCAAGGGAAACAGCTAAACCCCAAGTTTTAAGTTGATTTGAAACAAATCTTTTTTCTTTTATAAAATTAACAAAATGCTCACAGTTATTTGTGAACACATCATATTTTCTTTTTTGTAATTTATCTAAGGTATTATAAAAATTTTCTTTTTTTATATTTAAACTTTCTACAGCTAAAATTTCCCTACCTTTAATTACTTCTTCAAAATCTTCTCTTACTAAATTACCGCCATATTTATTTTCTTTGTCAGTAATTGAGTGATAAATATAAATTTTCCCATCTTCTAAACTTATAATTCCATAATGAAATACAAAAGGCAAAAAAATGTATTCGGAACGAAGTTTTACTAAATCACCTGTTTTCAGTTCTGAAATCACTCGCCTCTTGGTCTGTGCATTCAGGTATTGCCCTTTCGTCATAACTAAAATCAATTTCTATTTCTTTTCCATAATCTTGGAAAAAGTTATATGTTTTTAAAAAATCTTTTGGCATACTTTTATCATCACCAAGTAAAGCCCCGTTATCCAAAACAGTCGTATCTAAATAAAAATATACTTCTTCTCCACCTTTTACTGTATAATCTATTTCTAAACGACCATCTAAAATATAATCTTTGTTTCTAAAATTTATTTTTATAGAAGGTTGAAATGAAAACGGGTCTACTGCGGGAACTCTTTTATCTTCAAGAATATCACCATTTGAATCATACCTCTGAAAAGTAATTGGCTGTAAAATTTGGGAGATGTCGTTTGATTTCAGATAAATTTCATTAATTTGGTAGTTGTGAGAACCCGCAACAGCTTCTTGAATGGTGCTATATAAAGTGTCATCTTCACTTTCTATCGTAACCACTCCGTTAGGAAAAGACGTTGTTGATGGTGAATATACTCCCATAAATTATTTTTCTTTTGCAACTGTTTTACCTTTTCTGTTTCTCGCACACAATTTACCATTTGACATTACATAAACTTTAATGCCATTTTCATTTAAGAGCATTCTATTTAGCTTGTCAAGTTCTTTTTTGGTTTCTCCATTTGCTATTGCACTACGCATCGCTTGAATGCCAACTGTACCCTCATGCTGTTCTTGAGCAAGTTTTGAATCTAAAGTTTTAGGTGCATCTAATTTTTTAGAACCACCTTTTCTCATTGAATCTACCATATTGTTTTTTGGTTTTGTAAACCATAGTACCAATACAGCTATTCCTACTACTATTAAAAGTTTTTTAGTTTGTCCGTCCATTATTTTTTAAATTTTGCTAAAACAATTACAACTGCAAGTGCAATAGTTCCAACACCAAGAACAATTAACGATTTATTTTTTTCTCCTTCTAATTCTCTTACTAAATTAGCATTATTTTCAAGTGCTAAAATTTGAAAAGCTATTCTTTGTTTTTCTATGTTTGTCTGTGCCTCTGCTAATCTGTTAGCAATAATTTGCTGATTTTCAAGCGACATCTTGGCAATCTTTTCTTGAAGCTGTCGCTGTTTTTTAGCATCGTTTTTGGCGAATCCAATACCAATAAAGGTACTAATTAAAGTACCCGCTAAATTTCCTGCATCAAATCCACCTTGCTTTGCCATTAGTCAGCTAATAATAAGTTTGTACCATAAATAATTGATATTCCTAATCCAAGTGCAATCAAGTATATATAAACATTTTTTTGTCTTTCCGTGGAAACATCTTGTAGTTTGCCCCTAAAATCAAGTAAGCTATCTGCTAAAATTTTAGTTCTTTCAGTTTCACCATAAATTCTATTTTGGTCTTGAGCAAGTAATTTATCATTTTCTAATTGAGCAACTGCAATTCTCTCCATTGTTGCTCTTTGCTTTCTTGCTTGTCTTGACCCCATGATACCTGAAAAGATACCTGAAGCAATAGTTAGAACAATACCTACAGCGTTGTTGTACTCACCCGTTTTGATTAAGCTATCAAACTTTTTAGCAAACTCTTTGTTCTGCTTATCGTAAACCTCTACAAATGTTTTTTCCGTAATTTCGTCAAGAGTAGGTCTGTTAGATACAGACACACCGCTATCCCTCAAAATCTTTACTACGACTTCGGGTTTCTCAAAAATTACGTTTTGTATTACTTTATCAGCAGGGTCAATTACTTTCATCTTTTTTCTCCACATCTTTTATTTCCCCTGTGGATAGGTCATAGCTTTTGCCCTGACCGTATTTGCTGTCTAATTCTTTAACAAACTCTACTTGCTTTTCGTTAGCTTCTTTTATTTGAAGTTCAATAAGTTCCATGCTCTCGTCAAACTCCTTTTGAAGATTTCTAAAAGTTCTTTCTTTGTTTAGACAAAGTTGTGCAATCCTGTTGTTTGCATCAGTAGTAGCACCTACTAATTCTTGTAACTCTTTAAGTTCTTCTTTTTCAATTTTTTGTGTTTCTTGAATCTTTTTTGCCATGATATTAAATTTATTTTATAAAACTAATACAAAAATAAACTAATTATACGAATAAAGTTTATTATAAACTAAATTATAATCAAAAATTTCAGATAAATCTTGATAAGGACATTTTTCTATTGGTTCAACAAGTTCAAAAGGCTTATAGTGTCCATGATTATATTGTGGTTCTTTTGTGTATTTGTTTGCTTTTATGTTTATATGTGAATCGTAACCAAACATTTCAGGCTCTGTTGCTGACCAAAGCACAACAGCTTTTTTATTAACAGCTTTAGCTAAGTGCTGTGCAAAGCTATCAATAAATAAACACTTTTCAGATATGGATATTAAATATGCAATGCTTCTAAAACTGTCTAAAGCCTGTGTAGTATTTGTAAAAGACATTTGGTCTTGACGTTTTATATGAACAATCTGATAATCGTTTTTAAATTTATTTATAATTTTTGTAGTAATAACTTCAGGAATATCTCTTGCCCAATTATAATACATACCCTGATTTTTAGCCCCACCGTTAGGTTGAATAGCTAAAATTGGTTTTGTTGTTGGATATGCTGTTTTATAATACTGTTTTTCGACTTTGGAAAGAAAAAATTGAGGTTGTTCACCCTTATAGTTTAGACCACACAATTCAAACCAAATTTTTAACAAATGTCCTTTTCCATTTTGAAAATCACTCGTCATGTAAGGGTCAATAATAAAAAATTTAGTTTCGTGGTTTTTAATGTATTTATTATAAATGCCTACCTGTTGGTCATGCCTTAAACATTTGCTCACAGATGGATTATTTAAAAACACATCAGGATAGCCACTTATAACAATAAGGAAAGAGTTAGGGTATCTTTTCTTAATTCCTTTAACTAAAGCTGTTGCTAAAATGTTTTTACCAAGACCGCCCTGAATGTTCAGTATTATATTCATATATTTTGTAAAATTTTAAAAAGAGATTTTTCTACACTATCTTCAGTAGTATCTATCAAAGTAAAGTTATCTTTTGGTGGCTGATAATCTTTAACTTTATACATTTCTCTTTCCCTTTCTTTACTACAATAAATGTAAAATTCTTTAATTTCAGATTTCATTAATTGTTTGAAATCTTCTCTCATATCTATAAATGGAGTTACCAAAGAAACATATACATCATAACCCTTATGGTGCATAAACAAAGCCAAATCTTGTGCTAATTTTATGTTTTTTCTTCTTCCTTTTTCGCTGTAATCTTTGTTACTAAAAACCTCTCTTAAATCATCGCCATCAATAGAAATGCTTTTGATTTTATTATCATAAATATCTTTGTGATATTTCATTAGTTTTCTTGCAAGGGTAGTTTTACCATGAGCAGGTTGTCCTGTGAACCAATAAATCATATTTTGAATTTTAAATTAGTTTCTAATGTTCTTTTTAGAGATGCACAATTTAAGAAAATTTTTATTATAATAAATAAAAAAAATAATTTTTATATGAATTTTGATTGGTCATAAACCCTATATCTCAATTTTATATATACTGCTGTTAGACCTGTTGGATAGTTGTTACTATTAGTTAAGTGTATTGTAGTAGGCGTATTAGCTTTAAATATCCTTCCAACTTGAGGTACATTTCTACTATAAATACCAAAGCTACCATTTGTAGCTATGTTGGTAGCCATATTGTTAAGTTGAGTTGCGGGTAAAATTGTAACGGTTGCATTTGAATTTTGTTGATTTCCTTGTCTTATTTCTATATTATTAGAAGCACCATTAAAGTCAGCATTAAATTCACCCATAAAGGTAGATTCCTGAATCACCACAAATTTTCCTGCACCTGCTGATTGTAGAAGTGTTTGCCCACTTCCACCAAATCCTGCATTTAATTGTGCAAGTGTAAACTTCCATGTTGCTTCTTGAAATCCTCTTGCAACATTTCCGCATCTATCTACCCCTAATTCTGCTATTGTACCATTACATGGATAGAAGTTTTGTTGGTCAGGGTCTATAGAAGTACCCATAACACTTGTCATAGTTGCACAATAGCAATCAAGTTTTAGCTGTTGTCCACTTGTTACAGTTAGTGCATTTTTACTACCTGTCATGAAACCAATCTGATTAGCACTTCCCCCTGAATTTACAACACCTGTATCTGTATCACCTATAAAAGAATAAGATGGACAATTTTTATCAGGAGTAGCAAAAACACCACCGTTTCCACCATGTACGAATAATGAACAAGTTGTAGGGCAATAAGTGAAACAATTACAAGAATATATACCCGTATTATTACACCATAAAGCTATATCGTTACAAGTTATGCTTCCACACCTACTAACGTCCCCTGTGCAAGAATCGTTTGCACTTATTGTTACTGTGTCCGTTGAGGCATTTGTAGTTATCGAAACATTTGTTCCACCTACTAAAGTAAGAGTATCATTATTAGAATCTGCAACTATACTGCTTTGTCCTGAAACAGCTATGTTTTTGAAAATACATTGTGAAGAACCTCTATCAGAGTTAGTAACAGTCATCGAGCCACTACTTGTAATAGGTGAACTTGAAACAGAAATTCCTGTTCCTGCTGTTATCCCTACACTCGTAACCGTACCCGAACAAGTTGTAAAACCTGAAATGCTATTACTAAATAAACATAAATCTACATTTTCAAGGGCTATTTTTTGAGAATTTCCTGATTGTGAACTATCTCTACCAATAAGCATGACATCATCAGAGCATACATTTCCTATTAGTTCAGGTGCTTTCATTACTATTGAATCCGTACCGCCATAATCCACACAAACTGTAACTGCACCACTTGTACCACCACCACAAAGACCACAAGAAGCTGTTACGCTTGTTATATCACCTTGACAATTTGAGAATGGTAATAAACTTATTGATGCTTTAGCAACATTATTAGTAACATTATTACTAAACATTATACAATCACTTGTAGAGAGTGTACCCGTAGCAGTAGAAGGGGAACAAGCAATAATGTTGTCAGTACCTAAGTAATCTACACAAACTGTAATATTTCCTGAAGTACCACCACCTATTAATCCTGCACCTGCACCTACACAAGTAATATTACCTTGACAATTTGTAAAAGGTAAACAACTAATGTTAGTTGTCATAACACAGTTTCCTGAATTTTCTACAAGAATTTTATCTGAAGAAACTACACTAACTGCTGTATAAGGTGAATCTGAAACAATGTTGTTTCCACCTGCATAATCCACACAAACTGTAACTGAACCACTTGTACCACCACCACAAAGACCACAAGAAGCTGAAACATTTGTTATATCACCTTGACAATTTGAAAAAGGTAAACAGGACAATTCTGTTTGATAAACACAAGTATTAGTAGGGTTTGTGGTAAGAATTTTATCACTTGTATTAACTGAGATTGCAGGGTATGGTGAGGCTAAAATTATATTATCAAGTCCACAATAATCCGCACAAACTGTAACTGCACCACTTGTACCACCACCACATAGTCCACACGAGCCTGTAACTGCTGTAATATCTCCCTGTGTCGCTGTAAATGTTACGGTATCAGTAGAAGCATCTGTAGTAATTGTAACACCCGAACCAACAAAAGTAAGTGTATCATTATTAGAATCTGCGACAATATCACTTTGTCCTGAAACTGCTATATTTTTAAATATACATTGTTGCGAACCTCTATCAGTATTTATTACACTAAATGCACCACTTGTGGTAATCGTTGAATCTCCTGTTATGTTTATTCCCGTACCTGCATTAGCTGAAACACTTGTAACTGTACCTGCACAATTTGAAAAAGGCAAACAGGAAACAGCAGTTTTCATAACACAGCTACCGCCATTTTGAACAAGAATGCTATCTGTACTAAGTATGGTGCTAACTGCATCGTAAGGAGAATCTTCAACAATGTTATTTGCAGTTGCATAATCAACACAAACTGTAACTGAACCACTTGCACCGCCACCACAAAGACCACAAGAAGCTATTACGTTTGTTATATCTCCTGAACAATTAGTAAAAGGTAATAAACCTATTGTTGCTTTAGTAACATTATTAGTAGCATTATTACTAATCATTATACAATCACTTGTAGAGAGTGTACCCGTAGCTGTACAAGGCGAACAAGCAATAATGTTGTCAGTACCTGCGTAATCTACGCAAACTGAAACATCTCCTACAGTTCCACCACCGCAAAGACCACTTGTTCCTGTAACACCTGTAATATCTCCCTGTGTGGCTGTGAAAGTAACTGTATCGGTTGATGCATCTGTAGTAATTGTAACACCTGAACCAACAAAAGTAAGCGTATCACTATTTGAATCTGCAACTATATCGCTTTGTCCTGAAACAGCAATCGTTTTGAATATGCATTGTGAAGAACCTTTATCAGAATTAGTAACGGTCATAGAACCACTACTTGTAATTGGGCTTCCTGAAACTGATATTCCTGAACCTGCTGTAATTCCTACACTTGTTACAGTTCCTGAACAGTTTGAAAATGGTAACTCTCCTACTTTATGATATTGTACAACATTATTGGTATGATTTGAAATCATTACATAATTTGACACATTAATTGCAGTAGTTTCACAATCTGTTGCACTAAGTATTATATTATCTGTACCTGCATAATCTACACATATACTTCCTGAAGTAGTAACTGTTCCTGTTAAACCTATACCGCCTGATACTGATGTAACCGTACCCGTACAAGAAGTACCACTTGAAGTTATTGTAAGAGTATCACCTGTTACGCTTGTTGAAATCCCTGTGCCACCTAAAATTGATAAAGTGTCATTGTTACTATCGGCTACTGCTGTTCCTGAATCTGAAGCAACATTTTTAAATATACATTGTGAAGAACCTTTATCGGCATTACATAGTGTAACTGAACCTGAAGTTCCACCACCACTTAATCCTGTACCTGCGGTAACACCTGTTATATCACCTTGACAATTTGAGAATGGTAAATCCGATAAAGGTGTTTGACAAACAGCTTGACTACCTGTAGTGGGTGTTGTAAGGATTTTATCACTTAAATTAACAGTACCACCTGAACAATCAGGAGTAGCTAAAATTATATTATCTGAACCTTCGTAATCGACACATACTGTAACATTACCTGAAGTGCCACCACCTGTAAGACCAACTCCTGTACCTACACAAGTTATATCTCCTGTACAATTTGTAAATGGTAAATCTACAAGGGCATAAGAAACAGTTTCACCACTACCTGTGCTATCTTTACCAATTAAGACAAAATCATCTTCATCAGGTGTACCACTTCCTGATGGTGCATCTGCAATAAGACCTGAAGCACCATAATCTACACATAAAGTTACATTGCCTGTGTTACCGCCACCTGTTAGACCTACACCCGCACCCACGCAAGTAATATCCCCAATAATTGAACTGCTTATTGTAACAGTATCGGTTGTATCATTTGTTGTAATTGTAATGCCTGTACCTTCTGCAAAAGTAAGTGTGTCATCATTTGTGTCAGCTTGAATCGTAGCTTGTCCTGAAACTGCTACCTTTTTAAATATACATTGTGCAGAACCTCTATCACAGTTACAAATAGTTTTATTTCCTGAACCTGATATTTCTATTCCTACTCCTGCGGTTACATCATCAAGTTTATTATTAAATGTACTCCAATCAGTAGAAGATAATGCACCTCTTTTTGATGCACTTGCTGTTGGAAGGTTAAATGTTAAAGTTCCGTTTGTTGTAATAGGGCTTCCACTAACATTAAAATCACTTCCTGAAGTACCAACTGCACCGCATATTTCTGTAACTGTCCCACCTGCATCAGTAACTGTAAATGTTATTGTATCTGTCGAATCATCTGTTGTTATTGCAATACCTGAACCTACTAAAGTTACTGTGTCGCTATTTGAATCAGCTACAATATCACTTTGCCCTGATACAGCAAAAGTTTTAAAGATGCATTGTGAAGAACCTCTATCAGAGTTGGTAACAGTCATTGAACCACTACCCGTTATAGGGCTACCTGAAACGGAAATACCCGAACCTGCTGTTAGCCCTACACTCGTAACTGTACCCGAACAATTTGAAAATGGTAAATCAGATACACAATAATAACCAACATTACCATTAGATTGGCAAGAAATAAGTAATTTGTCGGTTGAACCTATAGTATTACCCGTTACATCTGTTGCTGATAAAATTATGTTATCAACTCCTGCATAATCTACGCAAATACTTCCTGAACTTGTAACACTACCACATAATCCATTGCTACCTGCAACACTTGTAACCGTTCCCGTGCAATCAGTTTTATTATTAAATGTATTCCAATCAGTTGAAGATAATTTACCCGTAGCAGAAGCCGAAGCAACAGGGAGATTGAAGGTTAGAGTTCCGTTTGTTGTAATTGGACTTCCACCTATATTAAAATCTGTACCTGTAGTTCCTGTAACTGCACAAACCTCTGTAACAGTTCCCCCTGCATCAGTAACTGTAAATGTTACAGTATCGGTACTATCGTCAGTCGTAATTGCTATACCTGAACCTTCAAATGTAAGTGTGTCGGCATTACTATCTGCTGTAATAGTGTTTTGTCCTGATACTGCGATAGATTTGAAAATACATTGTGAAGAACCTTTATCTGTATTACAAACTGTCATTGAGCCACTACTTGTAATAGGGCTTCCTGAAATTGAAATTCCTGTACCTGCTGTTAAACCTACACTTGTAACCGTTCCAACACAATCCGTTTTAGAATTAAAAGTAGACCAATCAGAAGAAGATAAAGCACCTCTTTTTGTTGCACTTGCTGTCGGAACATTTAAAGTTATGTTTCCACTACTTGTAACAGGTGTTCCTGTAACATTCACATCTGAACCCGCAGTACCCGTACAAAGACCCACACTCGTAACTGTACCTGTGCATGAGGTAGATATAGTACAAATAGTTAAAGTATCACTTGAAGCATTTGTTAAAACTGATATATTGTTTCCACCGACAACTGTAAGAGTATCTGTGTTACTGTCAGCTACAATAGTATCTTGTCCTGCTACAGCAATACACTTAAACATACATTGGTCAGAACCTTTGTCAGAGTTAGTAACTGTTATAGACCCACTTCCTGTTATAGGGCTTCCTGAAACTGAAATACCCGAACCTGCTGTAAGACCTACACTTGTAACAGTACCTGTACAATCGGTTTTATTGTTAAATGTATTCCAATCTGTTGATGATAAATAACCATCTGTTGTGGTATCTGCTTCGGTGATTCCTATTGTACCTGTAGTAGAAAAATTACCACCTGTTAAAGGTGCTGTAGTACAAACGCAAGTAACAGTTCCACCTGCATCGGTAACTGTAAATGTAATTGTATCTGTAGTGTCATCGGTTGTTATAGCAATACCTGAACCTGCAAAAGTAACAGTATCACTATTAGAATCGGCTACAATATCATCTTGACCTGAAACTGCAAAAGTTTTAAAGATACATTGGTCTGAACCCTTATCAGTATTACAAACTGTGATAGAGCCACTACTTGTAATAGGACTTCCTGAAACGGATATTCCTGTACCTGCTGTAACCCCCACACTTGTAACTGTTCCTGTACAGGTTGTTCCTGATGAAGCAAAAGTGATTGAATCTAAAGCACAATTTGTTGAGATAGACATATTTGTACCCGCAATAAGGGTTAAGCTGTCATCATTTATTTCAGCAGATATAGTGTCTTGACCCGAAACTATTATATTTTTAAATATACATTGAGTAGACCCTTTGTCTGTATTTGTAACGGTTATATCACCGTTTGTTGTTATTGGGCTACCTGATACACTCAAACCACCGCCACTTGTAATTCCTACACTTGTTACTGTTCCAACACAAGTAGTTTTTGCATTAAATGTACTCCAATCTGTATTAGATAATTTACCTGTTTTTGTCGCATTTGCAATCGGTATTGATAAAGTAATATCCCCACTACTTGTAATTGGACTGTTCGATACTGAAACATCTGTACCTGATTCGTTGGTTGTTAAACCTACGCTTGTAACAGTTCCGCCACAATTTGAAAATGGTAAATCACTTAATTCATATCTTCCAACATTGCAAGTGGAATCATCATTTAATAATAACGTAAATCCTGAAGAAGCTGTAGAACCTTCACAATTTGTAGCTGATAAAATTATATTGTCTGTGCCTAAATAATCGACATTTATATTTCCTGAACTTGTTACTGTTCCTGTAAGACCTACTCCACCCGATACGCTTGTAACAGTACCTGTACAATCGGTTTTACTATTGAATGTAGACCAATCTGTAGATGACAAAGCACCTCTTTTAGTTGCACTTGCTGTAGGGATATTTATACATATTTCTCCACTTGATGTAATTGGAACTCCTGTAACAGAAATATCTGAACCTGTGTTACAAGCAACTGCATTTATACAGGTTACTGTACCACCTGCATCTGTTACTGTAAACGTAACGGTGTCTGTACTATCATCGGTAGTTATTGCAATACCTGAACCTGCAAAAGTAAGCGTGTCGGCATTGCTATCTGCTGAAATTGTATTTTGACCTGAAACAGCTATATTTTTGAAAATGCATTGGGAAGAACCTTTATCAGCATTTGTTAAAGTTACAGTTTCACCTGAACTTTGATTTAAGGTAAAATCTCCACCACCACCAAGACCTGAACCTGCTTGAATACAAATTGTACAATCTGATACACTAATTGTGTTTGCTATAGTTAAGGTGTCAGTAGAATCATCTGTAGTTATAGAAATCCCTGTTCCTGATTCTATATTTACAGTATCAGTCAAGCTGTCTGCAACTAAAGTGGATTGACCTGTTGAAGCTATATTTTTAAATATGCAGGTTGTATTTGTAACGGTTTTAGTACCCGAACCTGTTACACTTATTCCTGCACCTGCTGTTACATCGTCTACTTTAGAATTAAATGAACTCCAATCAGAACTTGATAAAGCACCTCGTTTTGTTGCACTCGCTGTCGGAAGGTTAAAGGTTAGAGTTCCGCTTGTAGTAATTGGACTGCCTGTTACATTGAAATCACTTCCTGTAGTTCCAACCGCACCACATATTTCTGTAACTGTCCCACCTGCATCGGTAACTGTAAATGTAATTGTATCTGTAGTGTCATCTGTAGTTATAGCAATACCTGAACCTGCAAAAGTAACCGTATCACTATTAGAATCGGCTACAATATCATCTTGACCTGAAACTGCAAAAGTTTTGAATATGCATTGGTCTGAACCTTTATCTGTATTTGTTACAGTAATGTCGCCATTTGTTGTTATAGGGCTACCTGAAACACTTAAACCACCACCACTTGTTATGCCTACGCTTGTAACCGTACCAACACAAGTAGTTTTAGAATTAAATGTACTCCAATCCGTACTTGTTAAAGCACCCCTCGAAGTTGCACTCGCATCAGGTATATTAAGGGTAATATCTCCACTTCCCGTTACAGGGCTTCCTGATACATTTACATCAGTACCTGTTGTTCCTGTAGTTAAACCCACACTTGTAACAGTCCCTGAACAATTTGAAAAAGGTAAATTAGATATAGCTGATTTTGTAACATTATTTGTGTTACAATTATTTATCATAATAAAGTCATCGACATCTAATGTACCTGTAGCTGTACAAGGACTTGCTAAAATTATATTATCTGCACCTGCATAATCAACACAAATAGAGCCTGAAGTTGTTACAGTTCCCGTTAAACCTGCCCCGCCTGAAACACTTGTTACAGTTCCTGTACAGGTTGTTTTAGAATTAAAGGTAGTCCAATCTGTGTTTGATAATTTACCTGTTTTAGTTGCATTGGCTACAGGAATAGAAAGGGTTATATCGCCACTTCCCGTTATAGGGCTACCTGACACAGCTACGTCTGTTCCCGTTTCATCAGTAGCAAGACCCACGCTTGTAACTGTACCTGTACAAGTAGTTTTAGAGTTAAATGTACTCCAATCAGTAGATGATAATGCACCTCTTTTTGTAGCACTTGCAGTAGGTATATTTAAAGTTATATTACCACTTCCTGTAACGGGGCTTCCTGAAACATTTACATCTGTCCCTGTTGTTCCTGTTGTAAGACCAACACTTGTTACAGTTCCCGTACAGGTGGTTTTAGAGTTGAATGTACTCCAATCAGTTGCAGTAAGTTTACCTGTAGAAGTAGCACTTGCTTCAGGTATAGATAAAGTTATTGTTCCACTTGTTGTAATCGGAACACCTGAAACTCCTACATTAGTACCCGATTCATCTGTAGCAAAATTTATACAAGTTACTGTTCCGTCTGCACCTTCATTTGAAATCGTAATGGTATCTGTTGAATCATCAGTTGTTATAGTAATACCCGTTCCCTCTGCAAAGGTTAATGTATCGGCATTGCTATCAGCTTCGATTGTTGTTTGTCCTGAAACAGCCACACATTTAAAAATGCATTGAGAAGAACCACGGTCAGTATTTGTAACCGTCATAGTTCCGCTTCCTGTAACAGGGCTTCCTGAAACGGATATTCCTGTTCCTGCTGACAATCCTACACTCGATACAGTTCCTGTACAGGTTGTATATCCCGCATCATTGTTGAATCCTGAATTATTTATGTTTGATTTACAAAGTTTACTTTGTACACCTGAAGAATCTACTACAGCAAAATAACAACCGCAATCATTATCTGTTGTTGTTGTTAATTCATTAAGGCAAACTGCAAGATTTATAGTCCCACTTGTTGTAACAGGATTAGTTCCTGTTGCCACAATTCCTTGTCCCCCACCAATTTGAACACTTGTTACTGTACCCGTGCAAGTTGTTTTTGAATTAAATGTACTCCAATCTGTACTTGTTAATGCACCTCTCGATGTTGCACTCGCATCAGGAAGGTTAAAGGTTAGAGTTCCGCTTGTCGTTATTGGACTTCCTGAAACATTAAAATCTGTTCCCGTTGTTCCTACTGCACCACAAATCTCTGTAACCGTACCACCTGCATCAGTAACGGTGAATGTAATGGTATCTGTAGCATCATCAGTTGTTATAGCAATACCTGAACCTGCAAAAGTAACAGTATCGCTATTTGAATCAGCTACAATATCATTTTGTCCTGAAACTGCAAATGTTTTAAATATACATTGGTCTGAACCTTTGTCAGTATTTGTTACTTCAATAGTATCAGTTCCACTTACTGCAATACCTGAACCTGCTGTAACATCATCTACTTTTGCATCAAAATCACTCCAATCAGTTGATGATAATTTACCTGTTTTTGTTGCACTTGCAATCGGTATATTTAATGTTATGTCCCCGCTTGACGTTATCGGACTTCCTGATACATTGACATCTGTTCCCCCTTCTGCTGTGCAAAACCCTACGCTTGTTACTGTTCCTGTGCATGATGTTTTACTATTAAATGTTGCCCAATCTGTGCATGATAATTTACCCGTTTTGGTCGCACTTGCTATTGGCAAGTTTAAAGTAATTGTTCCTGAAGTTGTAATCGGACTACCCGAAACATTAAAATCAGAACCTGTTGTGCCACTTTGTACACATACTTCGGTTACTGTTCCTGTACAGCCTGTAGCTGTAGTACCTATCGTAATTAAATCTTGAGAGCTGTCAGAGGTTAGAGTAATACCTGTTCCTGCTGATAAACAAACGGTGTCGGCATTAGTGTCTGCTGTTATCGTGCATGACCCAACTACCGCTATGTTTTGAAAAAAGCATTGGTCAGAACCTTTGTCTGTGTTGCATAGAGAAAAACTACCGTTTGTAGCTTGATTTAAAGTAAAAGTTGCACTTCCACCAAGACCATCTCCGCCTGTAATTTGTATTTGACAATTATTAGGAGAAGTTTGTGTGCTACTTATAGTTACTGAACCGTCAGCAGTACAAGTAGTAATATCAATGTTAGCACCTTCAACTAAAGTTAGTGTAGCTGTATTTGAACCTGCAATTATTGTATTTTGCCCTGAAACAGCAATGTTTTTAAATATATTTTGCTGTGAACCTCTGTCGCAGTTGTTTAAAGTTAGTGTACAATTAGAACTTTGATTTAGGTTAAAACACCCGCCACCACTTAAACCTGTACCTGCTGAAACCTGAATTTGACAATTATTTGCAACAGTTGAAGAAGATATTGTTAAAGTATCTCCACTTATAGATGTGCTTACACCCCCTGTTCCAACAATACAAAACAAATCATTATTGGTAGAAGCTGTAAATACTGTTGAAGAATTATCTGCAATTCTTTTTATAATTGCTTGGTCTGAACCTTTATCTGTGTTACATAAAGTAATACAGCCACAACAACCACCACCACCTAAACCATCTCCTGCAATAACATCAGTTATATCTCCTAATGGTGGAACATTGAAAAAATTACAAAAGTTTAAATAGTAATCAGGGTCTAAAGCGTTTAAACAAGCTGAATCACAAGCACAAGCACAAATTCCTAAATATCTTGTATCAAAATTAGCACTTGTTACTCCTGTTAAATGTCCAAGACCATCAACTGTAACAGATTTAATGTAACAGCCATTTTGTGAGCCTGTAGCACCATAGTCGCCATCTAAAGAAGAAGTGTCTGCGTGATTAATTGTAACTATTGCAGATGTACCACCACCTGTTATACAACAACCCGCTATGATTTCAGTAATCCCCTCTTGTAATATATAACTGTCAAGGGCTTGAACACACCCATTAGTATCTTTCAGGGTTATAAGGTTTGTATCGCTATCTAAAAAGATAGCTAAACCATTGCCCTGAACGACTTTAATATCGTTGGCTAAAGATACCTGAATGCTCATATTTTAAGCAAAAATTTTATCCCAAAACTTGAGCAATAAAGTCCATACAACACCTACAACAGTTGTACCGCCCACAAATTTAGCTTTGAGATTTTGGTCTTTAAGAATGTACCTTCTATGGTCATTTACTTGCTCGACAAGACCCTTTTGACCGTACTCTTTATCACCAATTATAGTTTGGTTAAGTTTCATCAAAACTGTGTGCTGTTCAAGTAATTGGTCTTTTATCCAATTAATATCAGCGTTGCTCACACTCACGGTCTTTCTTCTTGTAGTAGCCATTTATAATCCTAATTGCTCAAAATGTTTTGATAGAGTTAATAATTTTAAATTTTTCTTATCTTCAAAAACAGCTAATCCCACTTTATCATTTCTGTTAAAGAGAAATATGCTCAATGTTTCATTTTCTGCCTCAAACTCTTTTTGGTATAAGTTTAACGACTTAAGCAAAAAAGGAGTAGACAGTTGCTCATAACCAAGAATATCTATTTTTTTATTAAGTATGTCTTTAAAAGTTACCGATTCTTTTGGTTGCCAATTTTGACACATTTGATAATTTAATGAATCTTCTCCATTTTTAGACACTCTTATCTGAACATTTTTTTCTTCATCTTGATATATATTTGCATATTTACAAATACCACCAAGCATAATTTTACTCGTAATCTGCTGTATCATGTCTTTTTAAATGTTTCTTATTTTGTAAAATTAAACTTTTACTCCAATTTTACCGAATATATCTTGGATTTTTGCTAAAGTTTTATCATATTTTTTTCCTAAACCAACTTCTTCAATAATATCATCTGAATATCTAAATTCCTCATTACTAAAATTAATTGTTCTATTTATACCCATAAAAGTTACAAATAGCTTTCCATCAACTTCAATATCTATCGGTTTTCTTGATACTATATCTAAAACTGCGGGGTACAAAACACTTTTGTAATTTTTAAAATCTAAATCTCCAACTGCACTTACAGAAAATTCAGAATCAGGCGGGATTGCAAATGTTTCATTGCTTTTTGTATCAGCAAATTCAACACCCTTATATTTAAAAACTAAATCCCAACCTCTTATTTCTACTTGAAAAGAAGATTTATTTTTAATTTCTACAGTACAATCTAAAGTTGCTTTTTCTTTTGTTAGTTCAAGGACTTTAATGTTTTTTAGACGATAGGTATAATTTACTGCAAGGTCATATTGCTTTCTAAAATATGAATAAAAAGCGTACCCTATAATACCAATACCACCGTAAAAAAACAGTTTTCTCATTACAGAACCTTCTTGACAATAATATAAGATGCTAACAATACAACCCCATAGACCAAATAGTTGTTAGGGACAGCTTTGATAATTCTTGGTTCTGAATTTAATCTGTCTGATGATTCTTCAAAAACATCAACTACATCAGGTGCAACAGTTTTTGCTTCTTCTACAGCAAGGTTAAAAGTATCTTTCGCACCTTCTACGATGTCTTTTACAATACCTTCACCCTTTTCAAGAGTTTCAGATGCGAAGTTGTCATTTTCTTCCCAATTACTTTTTTGAGGTGGATTTAAAATGTTATTTGCGTTTTCCATTTGATAAAACTTTAGTTATTACAATAATTAATGAAACCCCCATCGCAATCAAAAAGTATTTTTGAACTTTCTGTTGGGTTGGAAGCTGTTTTTTTTCTTCTTCTATAAACAGTTCTCTTTGAGTGCCAAGTAAGTCATTTATTCTATCGACTTCGCCTTTATCATATATACCTCTATAATTATATTCTTTACTCATTATCTAATAATTATATATGCACCTAATAATAAAACTCCTGCACCAATGAAATACAGTTTATTTTGTTCTTTTCTTGATTTTTCAAGAATATCTATTTCAGCTTGAGAAAACTGCGTGTCTAATATATCAGCAGATTCCTCTAACTTTTGAAATTCTATAACGTCAATACACGATTTTTGTGTAAATTGTTTTTGTAGTTCTAATCTTTCAGAACTATATTTTTTTATTAAATCCCCGTAGGCTTTTCCCTTTACATTTTTTTTTGTAAGGTCTGCAATAAGCACATCATAACGAGTAATTTTTTGGTCTAAATCTGCACAAATAGTAAAATTATTTGTCTTATTTATACCTAAATTGTTTATGTTAGTGGCAGAACTTTCGGCATCTCTCCTATTGCGTTCTATTTGTAACATTCTTTCTAAGAAACTTGCCATAACTATTTACGTTTTAAAATAATTAATGTTCCAACTAACATAACTGCCAAGCCAACAAACAAGACAAGCCTATTTTGTTTATTAGTTTCTGCGTTTATTAAATCTTGGGCTTTAGTATTTTTTTTATCTACTATTTTACCCAATTTATCTACTTTGTAGCGATTAAAATAATTATCACAATCACCAAAATTGTAATATGCTCTAACATCGCCAAGCCTTTGAGTATGAGCATCGGCATAGCCTCGCCAATAACTGCTATTTATAGCTTTTTTTTGAAGGTCGCTAACAACAAATTGTAATTCATCTCTGTTTTTTAAGGCTTCAGGACAAGTTTTTGTTGCCACATATTTATTCCTTAAATCTTGATTTGCTTGTGCTTTCCCCTTCAAATAAGTTGTGTAACTCATGTAAAATCATTTTAATAAGTTACAAATACATTTTTTTAGCTTCTAAAAATGCCAAATCTTTATCAAATCCTTTTTCTCTTTTTGCATCAGACATCAATCTGTTAAATCCTGCTGTTGTTACTTCACAAGCACCTACAAGCCAATTACCACACATACTTCCATTATACCTTGAACCGCCTTTATCTAACGCATCATCTGTTAGTTGCCCAAATTTTCCATCTATTTCTCCACTATAATTTCCTAATTCTTTTAAGGCTTGTTGCATTACATGAACATTTTTTCCATACATAGCAATTTGTAATGGGAAACTTTCTCTTGAAGGAATAGCTTGTCCTAATACAGCTTCATTATCGCTTATTTGATTATTTTGCGTTCCTGTATTTTGGCTTTCCTCTTGTATTACTTCGTCTATATTCAAATCAGTTATATTAGCAGATTTTCTGTTTTTCAAAAGGGTATAAGCAAATACTCCAACTACAGATACTACTACTCCGCCTAATACATATAAAAGTGTTTTTGTGTTTTTATTCATAGCTTACTTTTTAAACAAATCTTACTTCAGGTAATTTTGCCATGTTTTCTGTTACATAATACTCATAATCGCTATCACTTAAATCTCCCTTTAGTGCATCATAAAGAGTTTCATTATATTTTGCTCTATAAAAAGATGCTACTTGTGATAAAGCATATTTATCATTGAACATGGTAATTACTGAAGCTATTTTTTCTTCATCTGTTCCTGCCCCATCTATAGCACTAAATAATGCTTCTGCTCTATTTTTTACTTCATTAGGTTGTAAAATAATTATACCCCTATCAAAGTTTTGACTTTCTATTGCGGGGTGCAGAGTACCTTTTAATGCACTTTCATTTTTACTTTTATTAAATCCACCACCTGTTTTTTCTATTACACCAATCAATTCGTTATAAATTTGATTTCTTCTAATAGCTTTATAAGACAGATAGCCAATACTTAAAGCACTTACACTTGCATAAACTATTATTTTTTGTTGCCTCGTCATTCTTAATTATTTTTTTGCGGGGAGTTCAGACATTCCTCTTGTACCTATTGCTGTGCCAATTCTTACAGCTTCTTGTCTTACTGATGGTTTGAAAGCTATCTGTAATAGTAATCCACCAACAGAAACAACAACTACACCTGCCAATACAATTCCAATCCATTTACCTGCTGTAAAAAATCCACCAAAGTAACCTTTAGCAGTAGAAAAGAAATCAGCTACATCACCAATAACTCCACCTGCTATTTGTACTCCGTATTTTTCCATTTCTTCTCTTAAATAGGTAGAGTTTGCATCAGAAGTATATCCATCTTCATTATTCCAAAGCATCGTAAAAATTCTGTTGGCTTTTTTAGTACCTATAAGGTTTTTTAAATCTAAGTACCATGACAACCACTCTTGGTCGGAACTGTTTTTTGTTGGTAAAATTTTTACTGACTGTAAAGACATATTTTATGAGTTTTTACATTTTTCTAATTCTTCTTCTCTCATTTTTGCAAAAGCCTCTTGCGACATTTTCATTGTTTTCATTCTTTCTGCCATAATCATATCAACTGCTTCTTCACAATCAACATCATCAGAATCTGAAGGTTCGACTTGGCTGTTCTCTTTTCCTTTGCAACCGCAACCTTTTTTCTTTTTACCATATTTTTCAAACAACAAGAAAAGGCTTAAACCTGCTAATAAGGTTATAATTGTACTATTTTTCATTTTATCTTGCTTTATAAATTACCATACCTGTTTTGGTCTTAGCTTTCTTGTATGTTTTGCCATTGTACTTAAAACTACTTGCACCACTTTTTCTTGCTTTTTGTAGTGCTTTCATATATGCGTTCATTTTCTTTGCCATGTTTAATTTTTTTAATTCATTACCATTTTATTATTCTCAAAATCCCTTATGAATTTATTTATAATATCATAACGGTTTCTGTTCTGTTGTGATGGACTTTCTTGAAAGACCTCTAAAAAAGCCTGATAACCTTCTATTCTTGGATAGCCCAAGCCTAAATAGATTAAAAGACCATTAAGGTCAGCTTCAACCTCATCGTCCATATTATCATTCAAATAAAAGTGGGAAAATTCGTGTAACAATATAGCCATACGCATAGGTACGGTATATGTGTCAAACGCTTCTTTTGATACTTGTATTCTACCATTTACTTTGGAAATTCGAGCAGGGGTTTTCATTTTTTTCCCTGTTTTTGAACTTACTATATTTGGTAAATACTCTATCAAAAACTCTCCGCTTTGGCTTTGATAAGTTTTATTGTCGTCTAAATACGAGGCATTAAAAGAAAACCTTTGTGCAAAATCTACAAAAGCTGAAACGGTATAATCTTTTATATCGCCAACATCTGTTCTTTTTTGCAACGGAAGTTTTTTGACCTCTGTAACAATAAAGCTACTATCTTCGCCTTTCCTTTTATTTCCAACAGCTTCGTTGTATATGCTTACAATTACCTTGCTTGAAGTTAAGGGCATTCTGACATAAAAAACCTCTTTTCCTTTTACGGTTTTATACCTGTCGGTAAAAACAGTTTTAGGCTGTTCTGCATCAAAAACTTTTATCCTGATTTTGCAGGGTGCAAGTGTTTGTACATATATAGCCAAGGATAGTTCTTCATATCGGGTATTAATCCTTAAATTCATTTTTTGGCTTTGTAAAGTTTATATACAACAGCAAAGGTTAAAATTGAAACACCTGTATAAACTACCCATTTTGGTATTCCAAAGGCAAACCTTGTTGTATCTATTGTGTCCTGTTCGTTAGTTTCTTTAAACGAATCGACAACATCTTCAAGGAGTTTGTTTTTTATTTGTACACCTTTATCTTTCTCTCTTTGAATCCAATCTTTAAAAGATAATGAAGTACCGCTTTCTCTCCATAATTGATTTGCTGACTTTTCCATATTATAATAAGATTGCTACGATTGAGAATCGTCTTTTATGTATCTATTATAGACATAAGATAGACCCCCAATCCCTGCAACAACTAAAAAAAATCCTATTAAAGTTCTTTGTTTCATTTATTATAATAGTTTCTCACCTTCTTGAGAACGCTTCCACGCTTGTCCACCGTAATATACGGTTACATAAAGTACAGCAACTGATACTGCTACTCCTACTAAAGATTTAACATCTAATTTCATAGTTTTAAAATTTAAAGTTTAACATATATTAATAATTCTATTTTTTTGATGAATCTATGGCAAATCCTACTCCTGCCCCTAATCCACCTAAAGCCATGCTTCCCAAGATTGTATAACCCCAACCTTTCCAAAATCCTGACTTTACTTTAAAAGCGTAGCCTAAAGCTACGATGAAGCCCAAAGAACTTCCTATCCTACCACCAATCAAAGTAGCACGATATTTTTTATTTGCATCTACCATCTCTTGCATATATTTTTCTTGCATTTGCAATTCTTCTTGAGATGGTTCTACAGCTAATTTCAATTCACTATTATTACTAATTCCTCGTAATTTTTTATCTAATACAGAAGTATTTAGCAAACTACCTTTTGCAGGTTTAAATCCACTATATCCAAAAGAACTTGGTTTACCCATAGCATTATTGAAATCTTCCATGTAATCTGAATGATGCATATTTATTTTTTAAATAATTTTTTATAAGCAAAGAAACCCGCTACTGCAAGAGCAACGTATAAAAGAATTTTTTTATTTTTTTCTTTCTTTTTTTCATTTTCAAATTCTTGTTTTTGCTTTTCAAAAACTGCTTTTTCTGTGTCAGAACCACCAACAGGTTTTAAATTGCTTAAATCAATGTTTTTGTCGCTTTTTGAAGTAGATTGTTGTAAAAGAGCAATTTCTTTTCTTAAAGCATCAACAGTACCTTGAACTTTAGCACCCTCATATAACATAGCCTCAAATCTTTTTAATTTTACTTTTAACTGTTGTAATTTTGATGGGGCTTTATAATCTTTTGGTAATGCAAAATCAGAACCACCTCTCATAGGGTCTTTTAAGTTATTTCCAAATCTTCTATCAGGATTTATCATAGTTTTATTTTTTTAAGAATTTTTTATAAGCAAAAAAACCTGCTACTGCTACAGCCACATATATTAGAACATTTTTGTTTCTTTTGATTTGTTCCTTCATTTTCTTTTCATCTTGACTTGCCTGTAATTTTATTTTTTCTTCCTCTAATTTATTTTTATAGTCGTGTTGTCCATCATCAACAACAGCAGTTTTTTCTCCAACCTTTGTTTTAAATAATATGCCCTTCTTTCTTTTAGGTTCTCTCATAGTTTTATTTTTTTTCAACAGTTAAAAGGTTCGACACTAAAGCACCGATACCCGCACCTAATAAGGCACTTGTATATTTATTTTTACCTTTATAAAAGGCGAACATAAGACCAAAAGCACCGCCCCAAAAAGCACCATGCACACTTGACTGTGCTTTCACCATAAATGCTTTTCTTTTCTTTTCATCGGTCATTGAAGAAACATCTTCAACTATCTCTTTTGGACTTTTCATATATTATTTTTTAGCTACTGCGTAAATAACTCCACCAACTACAAGTAATCCTAATACACCTAATCCTACATATAGCATAGTGTTGTTAGCACCACCTTGACCACCACCCGCTTGAAGTTGAGCAAGTTTTAATTTTTCGGTTTCTAAAGCTAATTGCCCTGCCATAATTGTATCTTGGTTTTGCTGTGCTTGTTGATTAGCTTGAGCCTCTAACAACTTATTTTGTTGTTTTCCTGCTGATTCTGTTGCGTAAATAGTAGTTCCAAGACCTATTAAACTGTTTAAGTTAAACCCTGAAAAAAAGCCCCCCGTTGAAGCAGGAGTTGTTGCAGGGGTTGTTGCACCTGTAGTACCTGCTACATTGCTGTACATTCCGTGAGCATTATAAAAACCGCTAACATTGTTAAATTGGTTAATTTGAGAAACCTCTTTTACATTAGCATCAACTAATCTTAAAAATTCTTGGTAGAAACTTGGGTTTGATAAAGTTTGTATAGTTGCTTTATTCAAACTTTGATAAGAAATGTTATCAGGTAAATTGCCATATTTAGCTAAAAGGTTTGAAAGACCTTGAATATCAGCTACTGACAAAAATCCTACAGCATTTCCTAATTGACGTAATTGGTCTTGTGTTGCCATATTATTTCTTTTTAGATACAAAATAAATAACCCCACCAACAACTGCTAATCCTAAAACTCCAAGAAAAATATAAAGTCCTGTGTTTGATTTTTTATCAGCAGGTGGTCTGTTTGGTGAAAAATTATCGTTATTAATTTGCGTGTTAGCTACTGTCTTTATTTGTTCTGTTTCTTGTCTTGCTATTGAATCATTTTTATCAGCTAAGTAAATTTCTGTAGCTTGATTGATTATATCTTTAAGAGTTATTCCTTCAAAAAATCCGCCTTTTTTCTTTTCTTCTTCATTTTCCCCATCTGCATTTACTGAAGGGCTTGTTCCTGAAGGCGACCATATATTAGTATTTGATTCATCTCCTGACATATTATAAGCATCAGGAACTCCATCTCCCACAACACTTGCAAAAGATGATTTCTCTAAACTCATGTTATTGTACATTCCCCCTGCGTTATTATACATGAAGTTTACACTATCTTTAGATTTTACATAGTTTGAAAAATCTTGAGCCAATCCTTTAGATGCGACAAGTGATTCTACAAAAACATCTGCAAGTTGGTTTTTACTTTTTATGTTAGCTGTTGATACACCGTTTCTTTGAAGCAAATTTCTTATTCCCTGCTCATCTTTTGAAATGGCAATACCAATAGCTTGTCCTAATTTGTTAAATCGAGCCATTTTTTTATTTTTTTGAAATGATTGCGAATGATAAAGCCAAAATACCTGCGAGGAAAACTAACGAAAAGTTATTGTCAGTTTTTTTAGCTTCGCTTTGCTCTTTACCACTTGCGTTTAAAAATTTTTCTATAATTTGTGAATCTCTACAAGTTTTACACTCCCCTTCAGAAGTACCGTAAAGTTCTAAAATCACATCTTTATCAGGGTGTGATTCTAATATCATTTTTAATGCGGGTTCTCCCTCTTTTGCCACAAGCGACTTGAGGTTTCCACCCATATCGTTTTTATCTACGACTTTATATCCAAAGCTGTTTATAATACCCTGTGCTTTTATTGGTGATGCACCTGCAACATAATTATATACGTCCATAGTTTTTAAATTTTAAAAAGGGGCAAGTTGAATAAATCAATCCGCCCCTTGTTAATTATCCAATACTATTGTTAAGCATTAACTATCTAATTATGTTAATTTGATAGTTTGTGCTTTTACAATGCCTGGGTTTCCGTACTGACGAGAAACATTTTGTCCTGCAAGACCTCTTGCAAGGTTAATGTTGTCAGATGGGTAGAAGTACAATTTAACAGTAGCGTTAGCTAAAATCTGACGAATGATAAGTTTTGTGAAACCATCAATTCGGTAAGCATATTTCATAGCTAATACTGTAGATTGTTGCTGATACGGGTCGATTGTTGGCACAAGTGTTTTTTGTGCTTCGTTACCGTTAGCATCTCTCGTATTAACAGAAATAGTTTCCAAAATCTGATTAGCTGTAGCTGACTGTACATAAGTAAGTCCTACACTATACGGATTGTTCATAAATTGGTACAACATTTCACGGTATGTAATACCTGAAATTCCACTTGAAATAGTGATTGAACCAATTACAAGGTCGCCACCTGAAGTGAAACCTGAATTGTTAAGATACTCGTAAGAACCAAGCACCTTAAAGTTTGATACAGCACTTCCTGATGTAGAAGTAACAGTAACAATATATGGTTGAGAAGTTGGTGCTGAACCACCGCCTACTCCATTAGCACTGAAAAAATCTTCGCCTGTGAAAGACAAATCATCATCAATGAAACCATCTGCATTAGAGAAAGATTCGTTTGCCATTCTCTGTGCATTTGCTAAATATCTGCGTACATTTGACATGATAAATAATTTAAAATAAGGTTAATAAATAATTTTTAAAATTTCGTTTGACTATTCGTCAGAACTTGGTGCAGACAATTTTGCCTTATCGAGCATAGGTTTTACTGCATTATATACAGCAACTCCTACAACGACAGTTAAAACGGACTTACCAAACTCCATAAGCACTTTGGTATTCATTACAGAATGATATAAAAGTTAATAAATAAATAAGCATAAATAGTTACAGAACTATCTACGCTTCAAATATATTGTCTTTTATAATAATTTTTATTTTAATAAATAAAATTATCTGCAAATAAAAAGGATAATTGCATTTATTTACTAAAATTCTTGTAAATCTTGGATTTAATCTCTTTGATGGCTGATTCGGGTGTATATTTCTTTTTCCCGTCCATGCCAACTTGATTTAAAAGTGGAGTAACAATTTTTTTGTAATACTTGGAAATGTATTCTTCAATAGCAAAATCCAAATCTTTTTTTGATACGTTTCCTAATATCTTTTCACTATCAACATCAACATATAGAAAATATCTTTCATCACCATTGTAGTATTTGTGGTTTACTAAAATCTCTGCTATTTTAAGATATTCAAATTTATCTTCAAATTTATGTTTGTGTCTATCTACAGAATCGGTGTTTTTATGAAACCTTAACCAATTTAGGTTTTGCCAAATTTTTGTTGTAACCCTTCCTATGGATTGAAAATGAAGAATAATATCTGTATCAGAGTGTCTGTTTGTGCATATAGCACCCACAACGTCATTTGGTAGTTGGTCTGAAATATATCTATTAATATCTTCTATTAAAAGTAATCCACCCCTATAATGTCTTAAAATTTCAAATAAAGTTTCTTGAATTTCTCTTATTGTCATCTTTTGACCATCTTCCATAAATGGTCGTATTCTTCTTGCCTCTACCGTAGGGTGGACAGAAAACTTCATTACATCTTTTACTCGTAATGCTTTTATATGTTCAAATTCATCATTTACATCAAGTATTAATGCTCGTCTTGGTTTTACACCTTTGCTCGGATTACCTTGAACATAGCTTTGTATTACTTTATCAGTAGTGTAAGTTTTTCCTACACCTTTTTTCCCTACAGCTACTCCTAATTTTGGCTCTCTCATATTGTATGATATTTTATAGTGTATTTTTCATCTATACAAACAAATGTTTGATTATCTAAAGTTATGTAAGTATAAGTAACACACGGAGTTGTTAAACTGATTCCCCTAATAAAAAGGTTAGTTAGTGTATTTGTTTCATTGGTAAACATAATGCCTATTTTTTCTTTTTAGGTCTGCCCCTTTTTCTTTTAGGCTTAGAATCTAAATCTTCTTGTGAAGCAATCTTGTCTATCTCCTTCAGAATAGCAGGGTCGCCAAAAGAAGGCATATTTTCAGGGACTTCTTGCTCTGAATTAAAGTTTGAGTTCGACTGTTTCTTTGGTGCAACTATGTCAGGCTGTACTTCAAATACTTCTTCAGGTTCTTCAAATTCACTTTCACTTTCTGATACATCTGTTGATGATTGATTAGAAGGTGGTGGTGGGGGTGGACTTGCAGGAGAACGCATCAAGTCAGTTTGCTCTCTTAATTGTTTTAAAATTCCATCTGCTGATTTTTTAAGACCAAATGCAGTAATCCCTGCTGTAGCAAAGTCAGTACCAAAATAGTAAAGTAATAACTGTTCATCAGTCATTCCTACACCTCTTTTTTTGAAAACTCTAATTAGAGGTGGCTTTACTTTTTCCTTAAAATCTTCAGGAGTGTCAAATGCTTCTTTACTTGTATCATTAAACTCTTTTACAAATTCTCTAATAGATGCAGTATTTCCATATTCATCTATAGGTAGTTGTAAATTTGGATTAATGTTTCCTTCAGCAAATTCTCTTTCTAATTTATTCTCGCTAATAGTTGAAAGGCTACCCATACCTTTTTTCAAACGAGCATATCCGTCTACTACAACGTCTGCAATCATTTCTGCACCCATTTGTTTTTCCTTATTACCTAACTCATTGTAACTCGGATTAAATGGTTTGGGTTCTTCTTCTTCTTCAAAATCTGAAAAACTTGGTGCTTCAAAAGTAGGTTCTTCTAATTCACCTTCAATTTGTGAAGCATCTATATTTGGTTTTGTATAATCTCTTTCTTTGACAGGCTCGTCAAAAGGAGAAAAATCAGGGTTTGCATCAAAAGAGCCGACTTCTTCAAACTCTACTTCTTCTGCTTCGTCATTAGTTTTCTTGCTTGTACTCATTTAAAATATATTTAATTAATTGTTTTTTAGATTCTATAAATTTTTTGATAATCTTCTTATCAAATATGTGTTTATGGTCTAAATTGCTGATTATGTTTTTGTGTCTACTTATTATGCTTCTTGGCTTTCCTGTAAGCAACATTACCTCTTTCACACTATATCCACAAGTATCTAATAACAATTTAAACAGCGAACCACTTGCATAAACCCTCACTCCATCTCTATCAAACTTGTCTAAGATTGAATCCTTGGTAGTTTTAAAAACTCTGCAAATAATTTCAAAAACCTTATCGTTTAATGCCGAGTTTTCGCTGTATTCAAAATTAAGCATTTTAGTTCGATTTGTTTGAAAAAAAAGTGAAATAAAATTTATACCATATTCTGAAAAAGCAAGACCCAATTCATGTGTTAAAATTTCTTCTTGTGATGATTGATTTTCAAGATAGCCTGAAGAATCGTTTAAAATTTTCAAATTATGCAATAAAGCATTTGTTCCATAATCTCTTGTGAAATATGAAAATTCTATAAATAAATCTTCGTGCTTGGATTTATTGCTGTTCGGGAGTAGTGTCATTTTCTTGAAGTTTAAGTTTCTTTACTATGATTTTTCCATCATCTCCCCATATTTTTTGAATACTGCTATAAGTGTGTATATATGAATCTTCTTGACAAAGAGCATCTTTAAATGCTTTTAAAAGATTGTCTAAATCAGGTCTTAACCTATGTGGTTTTCCTCTTAATTCATTTTTTTTCTTTTTTGAGTAAGATTTGGGAAAGGGCATTATAAATGTTAAAGATAAATCTTCATCTACACAATAATTAAATTCGTTTGCATAGTGCTTCATGCTATCTTTATAAATATGATATTTGACAACAACAGGTCTTTTTTTCCACCTATCTCTTTGTGTCATTCTCGGTTTTGGAAAAGGACAAACAGGAAAAGTTATGTTTTCAAATTCCATATTTTTCAACAAATTCAGGTTGTTTTAAAATCTTTTGTGCAACAAGAAACGCAAAATCATTATCGGTTTGATAATGGACACCCATATAGCATCTGCTATACGCAATATCTTCTATCATTTTTTTTGTTTTTTGATAGTTTTCAGGCAGAAGATTTCCTAAAATTGTTAAAATTACATAAGCCTGTGTAGTGTGTCCGCTTGGATAAGACGGTGAATGTCCCGATTTTGTGTTTATTGGAAAAAGTTTTAGTTTGTAATAATTTGCAAGTTGATAAGGTCTTGGTCTTTGGTAAAAGTATTTTAATTTTACTATTAAACCTGTTATATCATTATCAATATCGTCTATAAGTTGTTTTATGTCTACTTTGTCAGTTCTGAAAGTATTTATGATTGCTTGAAATAGGTTTCTATCGTAGAAAATATATCTTTTTCTAATTTTTTCATTATCTACAATGTCCATATCTTCTAAGTAATCTACAAGTTCATTAAGTTCTTGTTTTGTAGTATCACTTTCATTTTCAGGAAATGGAAATTTTGTTAGTTCCTCGAATAAAGAATCCACAAGACAGGTTTTGGATAAAGCCTTCTTGTGAGATGCATTAGGATTTCCGTATGTTATATTATTTAGTGATAATTTCATACTTGTTGCCCATTAATTTTTTAAGATTAGATTTTACTTCACGCACTTCTCTTTTCAGTTCATCATTATCATCGTCCATTAATTTGTTTAATGCCTGTCTATGATAATAAATACTATAAGCTGAAGCAGAAAGCAATAATGCAAAAGTCAAATAATATACAAGTGAGTATTCCCCACCTGCTTTTAGTTCACCACCTTCTTCAAAATTAGATGGCGAAGGGCTTGTACTGTCTACTGCCCCTGCTGTATCTTGAGAGGCTACTGCTTCTGCCCCTTTAGTTTCTGCTTGTTGATTTGTTGCGTTATTTTCCATTTCTATTTATATTTACAAGGATTATTCCCAAGGCTAAAAGACCTGCACCTACGCTAATAATTCCTATAAGTTTATTTTTCTCTAATTTCTTTTTGCTTTTAGGTTTTTTGTTAGTAATAAATACCGTGTCCAATTCTTCTATACTTTCCTCAAGAATTACCTGTGAATTTTGTAATTCTTCAGGGCTGAAGGTTTTACTCTTATAACCCATATAAGAAATTGTTATAGGAGATGATAATTCTTGGTCAAAATTTACATTAAAATCGCCATCGAAATCAGATATTCCACCTTGTTTCCCATTTGGAGTATTTGCATATACGTTTGCCCCCATCAATGGCTCACCTAAAGTATTTTGTATATTACCCGAAATTGAAATCATGATTTATTTATTTTCTTTAAAGTGTGGTAATTTACCAATGCACCTAAACTAAAACTAATTATACCTACTGCTGTAAAAACAAGTAATAGGTTTTTATGTATTTTTTCTTTTTTCGATTCTTCTCCTGATTCTCTATATACCATTACAAAAGTTTTTTTACTTGTGATACTATAAATCCGTTAGCCAAAGAAAAAGCACCAACCAACATTAAATTTTTTACTGTTGTATCAAATTCAGGAAAATAAAAAGTAAACTTTTCTTTGCCTTCATTTTTAGCTATTAAATAATGTCCGTATGCTTCTCCCGTAAATAATACGAAAGTTGATAAAGCTACAATCTGACTATCTTTCATAAACAGACGAATGATGGTTTAAAATTTTCATTTGACCGTTTCTTGGAATACAAACAAAACTAAATCTTGCTTCAATACTTTCTCCATTTATTGTAAAAGTGTAAATACCACTTGATACACATAAATTTCCTATTTTTTGACAAGTTTGCTCGTTTATAACACAAGTCATACTTTCATTATTCAAAAAATCTTCAAAGTATTTTAAAATTTGTTTCTTGCCAATTTCATATGGCTTACTGTAAGTGCCTACTAAGACAGCATTTTCACAATAAAAATCCGCCATTAATTTTGGATTCATCAAGCTAATAGCTTTTGACCACTTGTGAATTAGTGGTGGAACTGTATTTGATAGATTTACCATAATAATTTATCTGCGTAGTAACCTGCACTACCTTTAACATTCCTGTCTTTTTTGTGTCTTATTTTGTAAAGTTTCCTTCTTTTATTAGCATATCCTTTTTCATATATACCTCTTTTTTCAAGTTTTGAGTAAGTGGGAAAATCCTTATATCCTATAGCACCTACAGAAGCAACTTTTTTGCCTTTTTTAAAGACATCTATTTTTTTACCTTTCGTTTTGGAAGGCTTTACTTCAACACCAAGTTTTTTAGCTTGTTGTTTTGTATAATCTGTAATTCTGTAACCCATTATAATAAATCATTATCTTGTACATAAGATTTTTTAATTGCTCTTTTTGGAACAACTCCTTTAGCGGATTCAGAACGACTTTTCTTTCTCATAAAAGCATACAGCCTTGAAAGACCCCATGCATTCCTACTATTTGGTTTACCACCCCTTATCGTGGGTCTGTAAGATGTAGAATATGCACCCATTCCCCTTCTAACAACAGCTTTTGCAGTTGGTAGGGAAATTTTTTTATTTGGATTTTTAGCATTGTATTCTTTTAGTTTTGATTTTATAGAGTTTAAAGTTGAATCAGAAAACTTGATAGAACGAGCAGAGGTTCGACTTTTAGCACTACCTTTGACATTGGTTTTTGAACCTTTTATTCTGTCTTTACGGGGTGCAGGAGTTTGAGCCTTACTCTTTCTACCGCTTCTTTTCATTTATTATCTATTTCTAAAATAATTAACTGCACCAAGTGTAGCTACTAAAACCAACCCACCAAATAAAATGCTTGTTATTCCTGAACTTTTGTCAGAATCGTCATCTTTTTTAGGTGGCTTTGCAAGATTGTCAATATCAGTAGGGTTATCATTTGATTCAGCTTTTTGCTTTTCCTTTTCCTCTTTTGCCTTTGCTTCCGCATCAGCTTTTGCCTTTTCTTCCCTTTCTTTTTTAAGCCTTAGTTTTTCTTCTTTGGCTTTTTGCTTTGCCTTCAAATCATCTAATTCATCTTGTAGAAAATCAATAGTTGCTTTTCTAAAATTATTTAGATAATCTGTAGCACTATCTAATTCAGAGCCATAGTTTTCTTTTTCTTTTTCATCAGCCCCTTGATATGCTTTTTCTAAATTAGCTACTTGTTTTTTTAAATTGTGATAAGTAGTAATTCTTTTTTTTCCTTGAGTTGAAAGATTTTCTCTACCAATCTCTCCCTCTAATGTTAAAATTGTGTCCATAAAGTAAAAAGTATAAAAATTATAAGTGAATTACAAATATATATATTATTTTATTTAATAATTATTTTTTTTAAAATTATCTTCTTTTATTTTTTTGATTCAAATGATACATATAATTATTTAACATATCCATTGAGATTTCGCCTTGGTTAGGTCTAAATCCTGCTGAATCATCTTTAAAATACATTCTATATAAATCTTCCTTTTTCTTTAAACTCTTTTTTTCTTGTTCTGAAAGTTCGGCTGTTTGAATTTCTACTTTTTGTAAATCAATATCTTGATTTTTTTTTGTAAAAAATTTATAAAATAAAAAGCCTAATGTTATAACAGAGCCACCAATTAAAATTTTTTTCATTATAAGTTAATTTTAACTTGTTTGTTTTTAGGAAACCACTTATTGATTTGTTTTTTTCTTTTATTCTTGTGATTACTAAAGTCATTACTAAATTTATAAACGTAAGCATCTAAAATATCTTCTGCATTCCAATTATATTTTTCAGCATGATTTCTAAATCCTGAATTTCCATAAGAGTTACTAACTCCTACAGCTATAGCAAATTCTCTGTCAGTTTTCCAACCATTTCTCTTTGCATCATTTACTGCTTCTTGTCTTGAATCTTTGAATAATTTATCTTGAACTTTATTGTGTTTTGGATTGTTTACCCATCTTTTAAATCCATCTATCCACCATTGATTATCAGATGCACCACTTGTTCTTGATGCATAATTATCTATCATATCTTTTTCAGAACGTCCAAAATACTTTTCTGTGTCCATGGCTTTATAAACTTTTTTAAGTCCGCCTGAAGCAAAATGGGCAATGCCTATAGTTCCACTATCTAAATGCAAAACATCAGTATATCTTTTTCCTGTACAACCTCTACTCCATATATTATCACAAGGTGTGTTAAATCCGTTTTCTACAGAAATTACTCCATACAATACTTTTTTCCAAAAATTATCTTTAGTGGTTACACCTTCAATAGAATCGTTTTTTTTCTTTAATGAAGTAAAAATAAAAATACCACCAAGAGCAATAATAAAACCGCTTAAATAATAAAGTGTTTCTTTTTTCATAACTCTAATTTTCTTTTATCCATTTTTTACCGTCCCAAACCCAACATTGTTCAGTACCACAGCTTTTGTAATAATTTTTATTTGGGTCATAAGCTGTTCCTAATTCAGGTTTTCCAAATCTTTTAGCAATCATTATTGATGCTTGTGGTGTTAGCATAGGGGGTGCTAATCCTTTAATTGCAACTTGTTTTAATTTATTCATGCTTTCATCAAAACTTTTATAAAACTTTAATCTTTCTTCGGCAGTACAATCTAAATAAGGGTCATAATACGGAGTATTATATTTAAATTCCTTATCTGCGAATGAATCTCCAAAAAGACCTGCCAAAGGATTATTTTTATTGTATTGTTCTTTCCTTCTTTCTCGGTCAGCTATATATTCAGGGTCTGTATATTTATTATAGGGACATTCAAAATCAGTTTTTGGCAAAACCGCTTCGACTGTTTCATTTTCCTTTTGTTTTTTTCTAAAACTTAAAATAAAAATTAATCCGCCTAAAACAGCAAGACCACCAAATATGTAGTTTTTTTTAATCATAACTTGGAAGGATTGGAGTTCCTGCTTTATAATTTTCAAGCAATGCATCTAATTGTTCTTGACTGAAACCAAAACTCGGAATTTGACCTTCATTTAAAGCTAAGTTTTCAATAGCTGTAGTATCAATTTGATATGGTTTAAACTTACTTAGCTGTTTATATATATCTGTTTCCTTAAATTTTTCAACTACTTCAGGAGTAAACCCTTTTTCTATATCAATTCTCGATAAATGATGTGTGTTGTTTTCAGCGTTGCTTTGCACAACTTTTAAATGTTCATATATTTTTTCTCGAGATTCTAAATCCCACTCATGCTCATAAGGTACATATTCAAGTTCTGCTTTTTTTAATTCAATATCTTTAGCCATCAATTTCTTTATAATAAAGTAACCGCCAATTATAAAAGCACCGCCAAGTAAAATCTTTCTCATTATTTATTCATTTTCATTTCTTTTTTTACTCTTTGAATAGCATCTTGCCATGCCTCTCCTTTTTTCTGCTTTCTTTTTACAACAGCAAAAAAGCTATTTGGCTTCTTTTTTCTTGAACCTTTATCCATTGTTTTTACACGAGCATACTTTCTTTTACCACCTTTTTTCTCCATTGCTTCGGATTCATTTCTGCGGTCTTTATAGTTTTGCTCTTTTGTAGAACGCTTCCCTTTAGTGTTTCCTAAACTCTCATCAAGTTTATCATTGTACCCTTGTGTTTTACCACCTTTAGCCATTTGAGAAAGGTCGAAATTCATAGCCCAATTATCAAATTCTCTTACGTTGTTTGAATATCCGTATTTATCTTCAAGTTTTCTAACTTCGGCTTGACCAAAATTTTCGTATAATCCTTTTCGTTTGGCTTTAGCAATTAATTGTTTTTTGAATTTGTTAATATCAGCAACTTCCCCACCTTTAGCAAATTCATCTTCTTGTTGAAATCTTACATATACTACTCCATCATCATCTTCATCAAAATCTGCTATTTCGTAACCACTTGGTGCAACAATTTCATTCTCATCTATTCCTTTATCAAATTTTTCTGTCTTTATATCATTACCATAATAATCTTCATAAATAGCATATTTTACCTCTCCACCTTTAGCGAAGTAATTATTAGGGTCTATTCTGCCCTTTTCGACTAATTCATCAAAATACATTTCATCAAATCTTTCAAAGTTATCATCGGTATCTTTTATTTTACCGCTTTTAACTCGTCTGTCATACTCTGCATTTCTAACTTTTTGATATTCAGGTGCAGAGGTAATCATACCACCTTTAGCCATTTTTTTTGCTTGTTGCATTCTATATACTGCACCCGCTACTTTATCGCCAACTTCTTTTGCTTCGGCAGGACTATATGTTTTACCATATTGATTTTGGAATTTTTTAGGAACTTTTTTGCCAACGTATCGTTTAGCAACTTTTTTTGACAACCCTTCAAATCCTATTTTACCACCTTTTTCAAAAATTGAAAATCTTGGGTCATAAGCACCATAACCATATTTTTCATAGAACATTCTTTTTGCTTCTTTTCTTTTCATTCCATCTGTAAAAAATCTATCCTTATCCAATTTTGGCATTTTTTCTTTTATAAATTTTTCCATTTGTGAAATGACTTTTGGGTCTGTTGGGTTTCCTAAATCATCAACTTTACCACCTTTAGCATAAAATGGATTATTAATCATTTTAGGATATTTGTTTTTCGGATAATCTTTTCTCAATCTTTCATAGCTTGATACTGCTTCAAATAATTGTTTTTTAGTTCCATTATCGCCTTTTTCTCCTAACTTTCTTAAACCACTTGTATATTGCATACCATCACTATCTAATCTAACTTCAAATGCATCAGAATTGTATTTATTATAAATACCAATAATAGTTCCGTATCTTTTATTATTAGTATCATAAACCAATTCCCCTAATTTAAAATCATCACTTGTTCTTTTTGAGAAATCTACTTTCCCACCTTTAGCCATATAATTTATATTAACGAGTTCTATATTTGAAATTGCTAAATCACCTTTAGCAAAACCCCATTTTCCATTACCTCTTTCATAAGCATAATACTTTACTCCTTTGGGATTTTTTACATTGTTAAATGTAATTTTATCTATAGTTCCTTTTCTAATTTTATTTCTACTTCTTACTTTTAGCTTTACTGTATTGTTTTTAGATATTGAACTTGCAAATTTTATTGTGATTTCATCTCCTTTTTTTAATTCACTAATTTTTGAATCAAGCATACCACCTTTAGCCATTTTGATTTTAGCATCTTCAGTTTCAACTTTTGTAACATCTCCACTTGATTTTACCATGCTCATAGTAAATCCATCAATTTCTCCACCTTTAGCAAAATCTTCATCTTCTTCACTCATTTCCATTGGGTCGAAATAAAAAATATCTTCAAATTCATCATATTCGTCTGAATATCCTTGAAGTATAATTGTAGTAGTTCCACCACCTTTTTCATCATCTACTAAATCATTATAATATCTATAAGCATCAGAATAAAAATCAAACATTTTTACTTCCGTTTTACCACTATAAGGAATATATAAAACTTTAAATTTAGCATATCCTTGTGCTACTCCACCTTTAGCGTATTTATACATAACTACCTCTCCGCTTGTGTACCCTTCTTCTACTAATCTTGCAATTTCGTTTTCAGTTGCTTCATCTATATCTCCTTCAATGTCAGTTATCTCTAAACTCCAAGTTGGCTCAAAACCACTTGTATATCCTTCTCGTATTAATCTTGCAACCTCTTGATTTCTTATTTCTTCATCATTTTCATCTTCTTGAATTTCTACATACCAAGAACCATATTGCATTTCATCTTCAATCTCCCCGCCTTTAGCATACTCCATTTCGGCTGATTCGATTTCATCTTTTGTAGATGGTGCTATTTTATAATTTTTATGTTTTTTAGGATTATATGCTTCTAAATCAGATATTTTTACCATACCATCGGCATCTGTTCTTGCATCTCCATTCTTTTCATAATAATCTCTTACTATACCAATGGTTTTATATTTTTTATTCGCTACAACAGAGCCAACACCAATCTTACCACCTTTAGCATAAACATCATCAAAACCATAAGTGCTTGTTAAATCAGCCATAGCTTCATTAGGATTTACTACAGTTTGTGCTGTAACTCCACCTGTCTGAAATACTGCATCGGCATTAGCAGTTCCCAAGGGCATAATATCTCCGTTATCTCTTAGGACTGTTGAGCCACCAACAATAACTCCCCCATCTTCATATATTCCACCATCTTCATATCTTTCCCTTAAGTTTCTATTAATATCTTCAACAGCTTTATCTAATGGGTCAGTTACTTTTTTTACTTTATCAGGATATTTAGCACCTAAGTAAGCACCTGTTCCACCCGCTAAAACATATCCACCAAGACCCATTTCTTTTTTAGATTTAAGCGTAACTAACTCGTTTTCTATAGATAAAATATCATAAGGACTTCTGCCAAACCTGTCGCTTTTCAAAATAAATTCTAAAAATTTAATTCTTTCATCGATTGTTTCACCACCTTTAGCCATTTTGTCCATTGTACCCACGGATTGATATGCTCTACGACCCATAGCTTTTTCCATTCCTTTGGATTCATCTCTACGGTCTTTGTAAGATTGCATCATCATAGGTTCGACACCATCACGCATACCTAAACTTTCATCTAATCGGTCATTGTAACCT
>Ga0209232_1000128_pt1:20000-46419 | contig 46419 bp, 36 predicted proteins | sample ETNvirenome_2_60_FD_184066 | JGI IMG/M metagenome (GOLD analysis project Ga0209232, IMG submission 184066) | Marine viral communities from the Pacific Ocean - ETNP_2_60 (SPAdes) (version 2) | ecosystem: Environmental > Aquatic > Marine > Oceanic | place: Pacific Ocean | collected... | reverse complement strand
GCCCGCCGCAAGACGCGCGCCGGCAAAGCCGCCCGCGACCAGGCCGCCACCGGCGATTGCCGTTCCCACGGCCGCGCCCGCGCCAAGCTGCGGACCGCCCGCGACGATCCCGTTCGCAACCGCCGGACCGAAGATCGCGAGACCGAGCAGCGACAGAGCGGCGAGCACCAATGCCATCGAAGTGCGAAGGTCGATCTCGGCGACGAGATCGGAGCCCAGAATGAGATCCTGGAACAATGTCGTGCCGATGCCGGTGACGATCGCGAGCACGAGCAGCTTGATCCCCGTCGACATGACATAGCCGAGCACGCGCTCGGCCATGAAGGCGGTGCGATTGAAGAAGCTGAACGGCAGCAGCACGAACCCGGCGAGCGTGACGAGCTTGAACTCGATGACGGTGACGAACACCTGGATCGCCATGATGAAGAAGGCGAACATGATGAGGATCGCGCTCAGGAGGAGCAGCACGATCTGCGGCAGGTTGGTGAGCGTGCCGATCGGTCCGGTGAGGCTGTCGAGATTGTCGAGCAATTGTCCCGCGACATCGATCCCGGTTGCCCCAATCCGCCCCGGCCGCAGGAACTCGCCGATCGCCATCGTGTCGCCGGTCGCCTTGAGGCCGAGGCCGGTGAAGCTTTCGAGCAGGATCGTCGCGAGACTCTGAAAATTGCCAATGATGAACGCGAACGTCCCGATCGTCAGCGTCTTCTTGACGAGACGCTGCATGACATCCTCGTCGGTGCCCCACGCCCAGAACAGACCCGCAATGGTAAGGTCGATCACGATCAGTGTCGATGAGAGGAAAGCGACCTCGCCCTGGAGCAGGCCGAACCCGCTGTCGATGTAACGGCTGAAGGTCTGAAGAAATGTATCGATGATGTCGGTGTCGTTCATGACCCGGACTCCTGGGATGTCGATGAAGGATTGTGGGGAATGTGATTGCCGGGTTGCTCGGCTTCATGCGCGAAAGCGCGCCGTCCGCGACGCTGCCATACGGCGAGAGCGTGATCGCGCTCCGTGCCGCTGAGCTTGTCGGCGACCGTAAGGAACGCGCCGTAGAGCGTAGGCCGATCATCATCGGTGAGATCGACAAGCTCCGCCTTCACAACCAGCCCACCCAGCTCGATGAGTTGCCGTGTTCGCTCGCGCCGCTTGATTTGCCACTCGCGCATGCCCGTTCGTGCCTGCGCCAGCTCAAGCCGATGCCGCACGGCCGCCATGCGCCGGGTCGTTCGCTGCGCCGCGTTCAGGTCCCGTCGCAGCTTTTCGCGCGCTGCGCTGAAAGAAGCTCACGCCCGCCTTGCGCCAGCCCTCCTTGGCTTGTCCATCCTTCGTCGCAGCCGCAGCAAGCAACGCGCCCGCGAGCATATCGGTGTCGAGTGCATCGACGCCAGTGGCGATGACGAGCTCGCCAAGCTGGCGAACGCGGCGTTCCTTGAGGGCCTTCGCTTTTACTTCGAGCGCCTTCAGTTCGGTGTCGATGTCGCGGGGTTTGCGCATGTCGCATCTCCATGATGGGGTGATGCACCCATCATAGAGATGCGCCTTTCGATGCGCAGCAAGGTCGTCGGGACGGTCTGGCACGGCCCGGTCCCTCCGCGGATTTTTCCGTGTGAGGGCGCGCTTATACGTCGTGCCGACGTCGCTGCTGAAGTGTAGATGGATTGCCGTCATGGCGATCTATCATTTCAGCGTGAAGGTCATCAGCCGCGCCGCCGGTCGGAGTGCGGTGGCTGCCGCCGCCTATCGTTCGGCCGACCGGCTGCACGACGAACGCCTCGACCGTGCGCACGACTTCTCGAACAAGTCGGGGGTCGTGCACAGCGAAGTGCTGTTGCCCGAGAATGCGCCAGAAGAATGGCGCGACCGCGAACGCCTTTGGAATGACGTCGAGGCGTTCGAGAAACGCAAGGATGCGCAGCTTGCCCGTGAGGTCGAGTTCGCGATCCCGCGCGAGATGACCCAAGCTCAGGGCATCGAGCTTGCCCACGATTTTGTGCAGCGCGAGTTCGTCGACCAAGGCATGGTCGCCGACCTCAATGTCCATTGGGACGTTGGCGCGGATGGCGTCGCGAAACCCCATGCCCATGTCATGCTCACCATGCGCGAAATCGTCGTCTGTGACGATGGGGAAGCAGGCTTCGGCGCGAAGGTCCGCGACTGGAACCGCACCGAGCTTGTCGAGCAATGGCGCGAACGCTGGGCCGAGCATGTCAACCAGCGCCTCGCCGAACTCGACATCGACGCCCGCATCGATCACCGCAGCCTCGCAGCGCAGGGGATCGACCTCGAACCGCAGGACAAGATCGGCCCCGCCGCATCGCGCATGGGTGGCTGCGGCCTTGAGGCTGAGCGGATTGCAGAGCATCGCGACATCGCGCGCCGCAACGGCGAGCGGATCATTGCGAACCCGCATCTTGCGCTCGACGCGATCACCCACGGCCAAGCCACATTTACGAACCGCGACCTCGCCATGTTTGCGCACCGCCACAGCGACGGGCGTGAACAGTTCAATACTGTCATGGGCGCGGTGCGCTCGTCGCCCGACCTTCTCGAACTTGGCAAAGACGGACGCGGCGAGGATCGGTTCACCTCGCGCAATATGATCGAGGCCGAACAGCGTATGCAACATGCCGCCGAGGTCATGGCGGAACGCGAACGTCATCGCGTATCGGACGTCGACCGGGAGGGCGCGCTGGCGCGCGCGGCGGGTCGCGGACTCGACCTGTCGGGCGAGCAGCGCGCGGCGTTCGATCATGTGACCGATGGCCGTGATCTTGACATTGTCGTCGGCTATGCCGGGACCGGCAAGAGTGCGATGCTCGGCGTGGCGCGCGAGGCGTGGGAAAGTGCCGGGCTGGAGGTGCGCGGCGCGGCGCTGTCGGGCATCGCCGCCGAAGGCCTGGAGAATGGCTCGGGCATAGCGTCGCGCACGATTGCGGGCCTGGAACATGGCTGGGCGCAGGGCCGCGATTTGCTGAACCCGCGTGACGTGCTCGTCATCGACGAAGCAGGGATGGTCGGCACGCGCCAGCTGGAGCGCGTGCTGTCGCACGCCGCCGATGCCGGCGCCAAGGTCGTGTTGGTTGGCGATCCGCAGCAGCTCCAGTCGATCGAGGCTGGCGCCGCATTTCGATCCATCCACGAACGGCACGGCGGCGTCGAGATCGGTGAGGTGCGGCGCCAGCATGAGGGCTGGCAGCGTGAGGCGACGCGCAAACTCGCCACGGGCCGCATCGGCGATGCGATCCGCGCCTATGACGGAGCGGGCATGGTGCACGCCGCCGACACGCGCGAAGCCGCGCGGGGCGAGCTTATCGATCGTTGGGATCGCGATCGGCAGGCGAACCCCGATGCCAGCCGGATCATTCTGGCCCACACCAATGACGAGGTGCGGGAGTTGAACGAAGCCGCGCGCGGATCGATGCGCGCCACCGGCGATCTCGGCGACGATATTCGTCTGACGGTCGAGCGCGGCGACCGGAGCTTCGCATCCGGCGACCGCATCATGTTCCTGCGCAACGAGCGCAGCCTCGGTGTGAAGAACGGCACGCTCGGCACCGTCGAACGCATCAGCGAACAGCATATGCGCGTGCGCACCGATGATGGCCGGCCGATCGCATTCGACACCAAGGATTATCGCCACCTTGATCATGGCTATGCGGCGACGATCCACAAGGCGCAGGGCATGACGGTGGATCGCACCCATGTGCTCGCAACCCCCGGCATGGATAGTCACGGCACCTATGTTGCACTGTCGCGCCATCGCGATGGCGTGGATCTTCATTATGGCCGCGACGACTTCAAGGACCAGAGCAAGCTTGTTCAGACGCTATCGCGCGAGCGGGCCAAGGATATGGCGCAGGATTACGCCAAGGCCGATCCGGCGCGGGCATATGCCGAATGCCGCGGGATCACCTTCCGCGAGCGGGTCGCCGAGATCGCGAAGAAAGTCCCCGAGAAGGCGCGCAGCATCTTTGCCGGGTTCAAGCCGACGCACCGGCAACTGGACATTCTAACGGCTGCGCCGCCGCAGGGCGCCGATACGCGCCGAGCGGTCGAACGCTATGCCCGCGCGCTCACCGACATCGGCCGTATGCAAGAGCAGCAGTTGCCGGTGCTGCCGCACCAGCACGACGCGCTTGCCCGGGCTGACGATGCGCTTAGCGCGATCGGACCGCACGCGCGGGCCGATCTGGCGTCGGCGTTTGAGCGCCATCCCGAACTTGTCGGTCCGGCGGCGCAGGGGAACAGCCAGGTGGCGATCCGCGCCATGCAACGCGAAGCCGAAATCCGCACCGATCCCGCACGGCGCGCCGATCGCTTCGTCGAAGGCTGGCAGAAGCTCCAGCATCAACGCGACCGGTCGATGGCGAAGGGCGAGCAACGCGCGACCAGCAAACTCTCCGGCGAGATGGGGGCGATGGCGAAGAGTCTCGAACGCGATGCCCAGGTCGAATCGATCCTGCGCAGCCGCAAAGCGGCGCTCGGCATCGACATGCGATCGGTCCGTCCGGTCGGCCAGGAACTGGCCGAGATCGCCGGACTCGGCAGCGGGCGGTCGCGCGGCATCGGAATCGGCATGTAGGAGAAAGACGATGAGCGATGACGAACTTGAAACCGATGATCCCGCCGCCGCGGCGTTCGCCCGGCTTGAGGGTGAGGTGGCGCTCGTGCGCCGCGCGGTTCAGCAGCTCGCCGCCGAGAACGCCGAGATCCGCATTCCGGATTACAGCGCCACCCTTGGCGAGTTATCGAAGCGCCTCGGTTCGGTCGATCAGACTCTGAAAGCTATCGTCGGCAAGCCTGCGATGGAAATGACACCCGAAGACATGGCGCAGCGGATCGATCGGGCGGCCCGGCTAGCGCGCCAGACCGATCAAGAGCAAATTCGCGGAGCGCTCGATCGATATGATCACGCGTCCCGCGAACTGCGCGGACTGGTGGCGACGGTGCATATGGCGCATGAGCAGCACCGCCGCCTCTGGTGGGCGAGCGGCGGAGGCTTGCTCGCCGGCTGTTTGCTGTGGTCGATCCTTCCGGGAGCCTTCGCACGGGCGCTACCGCAGAGCTGGCAATGGCCCGAACGCATGGCGGCCCACACGCTCCGGCTCGAACCCTGGGCGGCCGGCGAACGGATGCTGGCCCGTATCGATCCCGAGAGATGGCAAACGGTGCTGCTTGCCAACCGTATCGTGCAGGAGAACAGGGATAAGATCGTCGATTGCCGCAGGGCGGCCGACGAATCTGCGACGCCGAAGCGATGCGCCATTATGATCACGCCGGAAGAGACCTCGCAGAATTCGAGATAGACTTCGCACGACGAAGCGCGCGATCCAGCCTTTGCCCCTTGGGTTAGCGCCTAGGCGGCTGGGCAGCTCCCGTCGCGCACGGCCATAGCTCCTTTAGGGCCCGCTCAGCGCCCGCCACCATGTGAACACTCATGAAGTAGCTGTTTCGCTCAGCCCAGCGTAGGTATGCCGCGCGCAGCGCCGCCCGGTCGTAGCGCGCAGCACCGCATTCCGCATTTCGCGCAACGATCATCATGTCGAGCACGCCCTGGAGATAGGCGCCGCATTGCGGCTCATTCGCCCGGCATCTCGTGACCAACTCCGAGCCCGTCGCTGAAGCGGGCTCTGTTTGGCCGATCGCGCTACCTGGCAGGAAGGCCAAACCAGCGCAGAGCAAGACCCCTCGCCTCGGCCTCATTTTCGCCTCCTATTGTACGACCAAAAAAATCGAGGTGAGCGGGCCAGCCCTCGACAGCCGGCCCGCCGTGATTTCTTATCATTCACTGCCGAGCACCCGGCCTTCAGGCGTCACGAACAGCTCGACGGTTCTGCCGTCATTGTTCTTGCCCTTGATTTCGTAGAGCGTGCTTCCGTCCGCTTTCCGGGTGACTTGCTCCGCCTTGCTTACTGACGCGAGTTGCCCGCGTGCGGCGTTCATCGCGGCCTGAGGCACCTGATCGAGCGGGATGTCTCTTTCGCTGTGCTCGCCGATGATCCGGTTCTCGTTCTCCTCGTGGTTCTGCGCGGCGATCGCGACACCGGCGATCGCCAGCGCGGCTGCGCCGACGCCCGCGACAGCGGTGAGAGTTCGTTTGCTGGCCATGTTTCCGTTCCACTTCCGGGATGAGGGCCGTTCGGTTAAGCGGGCGGCGGTTACGGCCCTATGAGCCGTCGTCCGGTTTCAACTCCTCTGATTGTTCATCCTGTCGAGCGCCGCCCGGAGCCCACGGGCGAGCTTGGCCGCGTCATCATTGGCCCAGAAGTGCATGAAGAACAGCCGAGGCTCGTCGTTAAGCATATGATTATGCAGCGCCGTGACCTCGATCCCATTCGCCCGCAGCGCGCGCAGGACCGGATCGACCTCGCTTGCGGCCAGCACGAAGTCGCCGGTGATCGCGGCTCGGCCGGCCCCGGTCGGCTGGAAGTTGATCGCGGTCGCCGTGCCCATCGTCGGCGGAGTCTCCATGCCGCCGTCCATCAGCCGCTCGGCACGCGGAAAGCTGTATTGGAGGACGCCGCCGTTGGCCTTGCCCTCACCGCCCATCAACCGGTTGAGCGCGGCCAGATCGAGATCGAGCGGCGGCGACGCGGCTGCGCTGGTCGAGGGTGGCTGCGGCGCGGCGAGCGGGGTCCGACTGGCCGACAGCGCTTGCCGGAGCGCGGCCGCGAGCCTCACCGGGTCTCCGTGGCCGGCGATGTGCATGTACATGGTCGCCGGCGACGAGCGGAGCAGATGATTGTGGAGCGCGGTGATCGTGAAGCCGCTTGCCAGCAAGCGGCTCATCACCGGGTTCACCTCGTCGTGCGTCAGCACGAGATCGCCCATCACCATCACCTCGTCGCCCATCGGCTGAAACGCCGCCCAAGAGCCGAGCGCGAGGGAGGGCTTGATCGTCACCCCGTCCAGCGTGACGCTTAGGTCCGAACGCGGAAAGCCGTAGCGGTGGACACCCCCCGCCTGTTCTGCCCCCGCTCGTCCCATCGCCCGATCAACCGCCGACCAGTCCGGCGCCGCCCAGCAGGGGCTCGCAAGCAGGAGGCTGGTGATTCCCAAGGCGAGTGTCTTCTTCAGCATAATTGATCCTTCATCAGCGCACTCGACACCGAGCGACTTCACGTAATGCGAGCACGACCCCCGGCGAGCCGCGACAAGCCCCAACATGGCGCTCCGCTTTCTGTCTTCGCAGCAAGCAGTCCTATGCTTATGGGGCTTGTGATGCAATCCTTACAATCGTAGTGTAGAGACGATACAACTATGACAAACACACAAGTCACTCCTTGGTTACTCCTGATCCCGCAGCTTCCGGCTAAGCCTGCCTATTTGCGGGTGAAGGTGTGGCGGCGCTTGCAGGCGATCGGCGCCGCGCCGCTCAAGAACGCGGTCCATGCGCTCCCCAATCGAGAGGCCACGCGCGCGTTGTTCGAGGAGCTGTATCGTGAGATCACCGACAATGGGGGCGAGGCGCTGATCCTCGAAGCGCGGCTTTCGGGCGGCATAAGCGATGCGGAGTTGCGAGGAGTGTTCGACGCCGCGCGTGACGCTGACTATGAAGAGTTGGCGCGCGAAGCGCGTGCGCTGTACGAGGGCGAGTACGTTGCCGCGACAGACGTCGGCCGCTTGCGCAAGCGCCTGAACGAGATCGCCGCCATCGACTTTTTCGGTGCGCACGGTCGGCAGGCGGCCCAAGCCGCCATCGCCGAGGCGGAGCGCCGCTCCCACCAACATCCCGACGTGAGCGGCCCGGGTGCGCCTGAGCTGACGCCGGCCGAGCTTAAACGCCGTGTGTGGGTGACGCGCCGTCATGTCCATGTCGATCGCATCGCGTCCGCCTGGCTCATTCGCCACTTCATCGATCCCGAGGCGAGCTTCAGGTTCGTCGAGGGCAAGGGCAATGCGCCGGAGCCTGACGAGCTCAGGTTCGACATGGCGGACGCTGAGTTCACCCACGAGGGCGATCGCTGCACCTTCGAGACCTTGGTATTCCGCACCGGTCTTGGGACCGATCCGGCGCTGCTCGCACTCGGCGAAATCGTCCATGACCTCGACATCGCAGATGCCCGGTTCGGGCGGCCGGAGACGCCGGGCGTGGACGCGCTTATCGCTGGTATCTGTGCCGGCACCGAGAACGACGAGGAGCGGATCGCGCGCGGATCGATTGCGTTCGACAGTCTATATGCCCACTTTACGCGGCGGCGAGGGGACTAACAATGGGGTCGGCGCACTAGCTAAGACCGCGACCGACAAGCCGCATGAGCACGACATCGACCGCGACACCGCACTTGGCGAGGGTGTCCCCGCCCATGCGCGGCCAAACCTCTCCTGGTCGCTGCGCATCGCTACGGCAGCCGGGCGCCTCACTCGGCCCGGACGCAGGGGCTGTCATATTTGCAAGCGTCTGCCGCTAAGCACGGGATAGGCTACTGAACCGTCTCGTCTCTGCCTTGCGATTTCGGTGCGCGAACGGGCATTTTGGTCAACCACGGTGCGCGAGGAAGGGAGTTTGAGACACTCCCTTCCTCCGAGCTTAGCGTTAGAACTTCACGCGAGCAGTGAAGCGGGCATTGACCGGCGCACCCGGCGTGATGTTGTTATTGTTGTGCGCATCGGAGAAGTAGGTTTCGTCGAGCAGGTTCTCCAAATTCAGCTGGAGTTGGACATTATCCGATGCCCTGAAGAACAGCGCCGCATCCACGCGGGTGAAGGCGGGCAAGCGGGTGGTGGTTGCGGACGTCCGGATTGCGGCGAACTGGCTCGACTGATGGATCACGCCGATGCCGGCGCCGACGTTGCTGTTGAAGTCATAGCGATTCCACAACGCGAACTGGTGCTTCGGCACCTGCGCCAGCCGCACGAAACCGTTCCCGCGAAGCTGTGCATCCTGATAGGTATAGCCGCCGCTCACTTGCCAATTGGGCGTGATCCGACCGGTCAACGCCAGTTCGGCGCCCTTGGTCCGCGTCGCGCCGACGTTGATCGTCGCGGTGACATTGTTCGGATCGGGGGTCGTCGCATTGGTGCGCTCAAGCTGAAACAGGGCGAGCGTGGCATTGAGATCGGGCCGGATGTCCCACTTGGCGCCGACCTCATAATTGGTGAACCTTTCGGGCGCGAGATTCTGCTGGGTCGCCGACATCGTCAGGAACTGGTCGCCCGAGCGCGGCAGGAAGGACCGGCTGTAACTGCCATAGACCGAGATATTGTCTCGCGGCTTCAGGATCAGGCCGACGCGCGGGGAAACCTTCTCGTCGGTGCGCGCGAAGGGTCGCGGCGTGCCGATCAGATCGGTGCCCTCGATCTCGAACCGGTCGTAGCGCAGGCCGACCACCAGATCGACATGCTCGCCAAAGCTGAGTTGGTCCTGCGCATAGGCCGAGAAGAATTGCACGTCGGACTCGGTGTTCCGGGCCAGCGCGCCAAAGCGGACCGTCGGATAGACGATATTGGCGAGGTTGAGCGTGCTGCTCGACAGCGTTCCGTTCCGACGCTGGTTGGTGGAATCCTGATCGCCATATTCAAGGCCGATCAGGATCTTGTTGCCGATTGGGCCAAGGTTGACGTCCCACACCAGATTGCTCTGGGCGATGAAGTTCTCGCGCGTCGTGGGATCGGTATAGCTCGACAGTGCGACGGTGCCGCTCTGCCCGGTGGCGGCGCCGTTGGCGAACACATTGGTATAATATTTGTCATAGTCGCCATAGAGTAGCGTGGTCGACCAGTTCAGGTTTTCGGCCAGTTCGCCATCGATCCGTGCCTTGACGACATGCGCCTCGAGCCCAGCGCGATCGACACCCGGGACGCCAAAGAATGTGTCGCGATAGCCAGTGATCGGACGGTTCGGCTGGCCCGCCGCGGTCGCGATCGAAGGTACACCGCGGTCGGTGACACGATCGTCGTTCACATATTCGTAGGAGAGGCCGAGCTGCCACTGCCCCAGATCGACCGCGAAATAAGGATTGATCGCATAGCGCTCGCCGTCGAAGAAATCCCTATGGTTGTCCAGGCTCTCATAATTGGCGTTGAGGCGGAAAGCGGCATTGCCGCTGATCGGCGCGTTGATGTCCGCCGACACGTCCCACGCGCCAAAGCTGTTGACGCTGGCCGTGCCGCCTATTGCCAGCGCCTCGGTGGAAGGTGTCTTCTGTACGCGGTTGATGATGCCGCCGCTGCCGCCGCGGCCGAAAATCAGCGCGAAGGGGCCTTTGAGGATCTCGATGCGCTCGATGTTGTACAGGCCGCGATAATATTGCACGTCGTCGCGCACGCCATCGAGGAAGAAGTCGGCGGTCGTGTTCTGGCCGCGCAGGGTAATCTGGTCGCGGTTGCCTTCACCCTGGCCGATGGTGGTTCCGGGCACGTAGCGCAGGACATCGGCGATGCTGTGTTGTGCCTGATCGTCCAGCCGCTCGCGCGTTACGACCGAGATGGTCTGCGGCACGTCGATGAGCGGCGTGTCGGTCTTGGTCGCGGTGACAGAGTTTTCTGCAAGATAGCCGTCGGCTTTGCCGGTGACGATGATCGTGCGGCTGTCGTCCGACTCGGCTTCAGCCGCCATCGCAGCGGTTGGAAACGCAAGCAAGGCTGCCGACAATAGCAATCTAGATTTCATGAAATTCCCCCTGAGAGCCACGATTGCCGCGCCCCTACAGATAATGCGATTGATTTGCAATATTAGATTGACACGGGGAAATGGCGTTTGCTGAGGGCTACGAACGGTGGCGTGCTTCCCCAATTGCTGCCGTTCAGGGATAATTGCCACCGCATGTTCGCATTCAAGGAGCCCCGAGAGCAGATAGGCGGGACGCCGCGCGGCGCCAATGCTCCGCGCCTGTGCAGCCTCCTTGACTGCTGCATATCGCTCCGCCAGCGTCTGCTGCTGGTGCTTCACCGCCGCCCATAGCGCATCGCTGATGATCCTCAGTTCCGGCACTTCGTTGTGGACCCATTCGCTTTCCTGATTGAGGTGCGTGACATTCTTGCCAGTGCTAGGGTCCTTCACGCTATGCTTGTGGTTCCAAGTCCGGACGCCGACATAAAGCTCATTGTTGCGGATGCCCGTGCGGCGCCGGACATCGCCCCGGATGCTGGTGTCGCGCCATGCCTTGCCGGCAGGGCCAACAACGCCATTGAGGTCGCGCGCAATCGCCAGTGGGCTCCTGCCAGCCGCGAACTCGCGGAAGATGCGCTCGACGATTAGCGCTTCGGCTGGATAGACCTCGCGCTCGCCGCGCACCAGCTCGCCTTCGCTGGTGAGGCGCCAGACCATGCGATAGCCGTACCCCACCGCGCCCGCCGAGAAGCCTTTCCGACCCGGCCACGAAGGCCGCGATACGTGTTCTTGGCAATGTCTTTGAGGAACAGCGCGTTCATCGTCCCCTTGAGTCCGACATGCAGCTCGGAAATCTCGCCCTCGGCGAGCGTAACGAGTGGCGCGCGGGCAAACTGGAGATGCTTGAAGAGCGTCGCGACATCGGCCTGATCGCGCGACACGCGATCGAGCGCTTCGGCGAGGACGATGTCGAACTTGCCCGCCTGACCGTGGAACGCACCTACGTGCTCGCGACCCCGGCATGGACCGACACGGCACCTATGTCGCCATGTCGGTCCACCGGGACGGCCTGGCCCTCCATTGTGGCCGCGACGAATTCAGGGACCAGTCGCAGCTTGTCCGAACCCTGTCGCGCGAACGGCCCAAGGATATCGTGGTAAAGACTACCCAGCCCGAATTGGCGACAATCATCGCAAGCGCAGCGGCCGCCATCAGGATGATACCGCCCGCTGGATCGGCGACGACCGTTTGTGGATGTTGCCGAGGAATTCGTGCGCTTCACGGTGCGATGCACGGACACGCCGATCACTTCGTCGATCGCTATTCCGAGCGAGGATTGCGATTAGCCCTTAGTGATGTCCGCCGAGCTGGCGCGACTGCTGGGAGCATGATGCGGCAGAAAATTGGTGTACGGCGCAATCGTCCACGTCGGCGAGAAAACTCTCGATTTCATTGGAATTGTTCGGAGTAGAAATGCCAGCCCGTCTCTACATATCTATTTTCGATTTCGTTTGTCGATTTCGTTGACTATACACGCCGTCGCCCCCCAGGGGGCGCAGAGACGGAAGACCATTTGCTATGATTTGGGAAGCGAGCATACAGCAGTTGAAGCCCTGCATCGGGATCGCTGCGCCGCTTGCCACGGCGCGGCGCGCGAAGGCGGCGCTAGTTCAGTCTCGCCTATATCGGAGAGCGCCGATCAGCGGCCAAGATAGCCCGCATCGCGAAGAAGCCCGGCTTCTCGCTCGCCGGCTCAGCGAGTCCGAGGGCTGACATGGCGCAGCGCGCGGCAGTGTCGATCCTGGTCGCTTGCTTCCACGATTATCGGAGAATGAACATGATGCGATGGTTGATCGCAGCGTGCCTTGTGACGACATTGGCAGCTTGCGCGGAGGAGGCTCGCGAGCAGCCGACGCCCAGCCCCAATGACTGGCTCCTTATGGCCAAAGACGACGACGAACGCATGCGGCTGATCCAGACGCAACTGCGCGGGTTCGACCAGCCGATGTGGGAGGTAGGCGAACGCTTCGAGCGAATGCACGCCGCCCTGTCGCGCAACAATCCCCAACTGGCCGCCTATCATTGGGAGAAAATCCGCACGAGCATCGAGAACGGAATCGCCAAGCGCCCCGCCCGCCGCGCCAACGCCGAGGCGCTGTTCCTGACGCCGGTGTGGCCCGACGTCGATGCCGCGCTCAAGTCGGGCGACGCCAACCGCGCGTGGGCGGGCTTCACCCGGGCGAAGGACGCGTGCCATTCATGTCACGCAGCCGAAAAGGTCGCCTTCATGAATGACCAGCCTCTGTTCGAACTTTCATCGCCAGCGCCAGCCGCACGATAGGCGGCTGCGACTTCCGACAAGCAAGAAATGACCATGTTTCAGAGCCCCTGCCGATGAAAGAAGCACGCCCGGTGGCCGAAGTCTTTGCCGCCTTCCTCAAGCTCGGGCTCACCTCCTTTGGTGGACCGATCGCGCATCTCGGCTATTTTCGCGACGAGCTGGTGTTGCGCCGGTGCTGGATCAATGACGAGGCTTATGCCGAGCTGGTGGCACTGTGCCAGTTCCTCCCCGGACCGGCGTCGAGCCAGGTCGGCTTCGCGCTCGGCTATGCGCGCGCCGGCTGGCTCGGCGCGCTTGCGGCGTTCATCGCCTTCACCTTCCCCTCGGCCTTGCTCATGCTGGCGCTGGCTTTCGCGTCGGCGGCGATCGATGGACCAATCGCCGAAGCCGCCTTTCACGGTTTGAAACTCGTCGCGGTGGCGATCGTCGGTCAGGCGGCGTGGGGCATGGCGCGCTCGCTGACTCCCGATCTGCTCCGCGCTGCGATCGCGATCAGTGCCGCGCTGATCATCTTGCTAGTCGGCGGCGCCTTCGGACAGATCGGTGCGATCGCGCTCGGCGCAATGGCGGGCTTGCTTCTCTGCCGCCGGTTGGCTGTCGATCAGGCCAGCCGCTGGCTGACGATAGCGATGCCGCGCCGTCTCGGCGTCGCCGCCGCCATCCTCTTCGTCGCACTGCTCGCCGGCTTGCCGCCGCTCGCCCATGCGCTCGGCTGGCGCGAGCTAGCGCTATTCGACATCTTCTATCGCGCCGGCGCGCTGGTCTTCGGCGGCGGACACGTCGTACTGCCGCTGCTGCAAGCCGAGCTGGTGCCGCCGGGCTGGATCGGCGACGACAGCTTTCTGGCCGGCTATGGCGCGGCGCAGGCGCTCCCCGGTCCGCTCTTCGCCATTTCGGCTTATCTTGGAACGGTCGCGGGGGATGGCGTCGGGGGCGGGCTGGTCGCGCTCGCCGCGCTCTTCCTGCCCGGATTCCTGATCCTGACGGCGGCGCTGCCCTTTTGGGCGCGGCTTCGCCACAATCGCACCGTCAAGGCTGCGATCATCGGCGTCAACGCCGCGGTGGTCGGGATTCTCGGGATGGCGCTCTACGATCCGCTCGTGACGACGGCGGTGCTTTCGTGGCGCGACGCCCTGCTCGCGCTCACCGCGCTCGCCGCGCTGCTGCGCTTTCGCGCCCCGCCGCTCGCGATCGTCGCCGGACTGGTCGCGGCATCTGTCGCATTCGGCGTGGCCGCATAAACCCGGATGTCAGTTTCAACTATAGGAGAAACAAGAATGCTCGATCGCATATGGTGGCTGTCCCCCGGCACCTCGGCCTGGGCCATATTCGTGCGGCTGTCGCTCGCCGGCGTCTTCATTTTCGAAGGCCTGCAAAAACTGACGCACCCCGACCTTCTCGGGGCGGGCCGTTTTGCGAAGATCGGCATTCCCGCGCCCGAATTCTTCGGCCCCCTCGTCGGCGGGTTCGAACTGGTGTGCGGCATCCTGTTTCTGATCGGTTTTGCTTCGCGCGTTGCGGCGGTGCCGATCATCGGCATCATGATCGTCGCGATCGTCTCGACGAAGATCCCGATCCTGCTCGGGCACGAATGGGCGGGTTTCAGCCTTCGCGAACTCGACCGCTACGGGTTTTTGAGCTTTACGCACGAAACGCGGACCGACTGGGCTATGTTGATGGGCGCGCTCTATATGCTCTGCGCCGGTTCGGGCCGCTGGTCGGTCGATGCGTCGCGGATGCGGCGCTAGCCGTCCGGCTGTGCGACTTCGCGAAACAGTTCGCGCAGCTTCTCGCGTCCGGCCTCGAGCGCTTCGACGCCGAGATCGGTCGCGCGATAGACGCGCCGGAAGGTCCGTCCCTGGCGCTCCTTGCGCGAGACGAGATAGCCCTTCTTCTCCATGGCATGCAGCATGGGGTAGAGCGTCCCGGCGCTCAGGCGATAGCCATGATGCGCCAGCTCGTCGATCATCCACTGGCCGTAAAGCTCTCCCGCGGCGGCATGGTGAAGGATATGCAGGCGGATAAAGCCCGAAAGAATTTCGTGATGATCCATCGGCTCCTTGCCATAGACGAGCAGCGCGCCCGTCGCCAGATCGATCGACCACAGCTATCAAACCAGAGCGTCCCGCCCCTCGAATGGAGATTTGACGATGATGAACCATGTACGGCCCGACCGCCGCTCTTTCACATTTGGCCTGACGTCGCTTGCATTTGCGGGGCTTGCCGTGAGCGGCTGCGCGACTTCGCGCATCAACCGTTCCTCCGATCGCGCCGGCTATGGCGCGCTCGAACCCGATCCGGCGCGGCGGCTCGATCTTCCGCGCGGCTTTTCCTATCGCGTGATCTCGGCGATGGGAGAGACAATGGACGATGGCCTACGCGTCCCCGACCGGGCCGACGGCATGGGTGCATTTCGCCTCGACGCCGATCGCGTCATATTGGTGCGCAACCATGAGCTCAGCCCGCGGCATGCGGCCATGGGCCCATTTGGGTCTCCGAACAGCCAGGGATCGGGTTTCGGTCGCGGGGGCCACGGCGGATGGCTTCCGGGAGGCACGACCACGCTCGTCTACGACCAGCGCAGCGGCCGGGTCGAACGCCAGCACCTCAGCCTGGTCGGCACGATCCGCAATTGCGCCGGCGGCGTCACGCCCTGGCGGAGCTGGCTGAGCTGCGAAGAGGATATGTCGGTCGCCGGTGCCGGCCTGACGCAGGATCATGGCTGGGTGTTCGAAGTGCCCGCCGATCATGCCGGCCGGGTCGAAGCAATTCCGCTTCGCGCGATGGGACGGTTCAACCATGAAGCGGCCACCGTCGATCCGCGCACGGGCATCGTCTATTTGACCGAGGATCGCGACGACAGCCTCTTCTACCGTTTCCTGCCGGAGCGTTCGGGCAGATTGGCGCACGGCGGGCGGCTGCAGGCGCTCGCCTTTGCCGATCGCGCGCTCCCGGCGGACAGCCGCAACTGGGAGCAGCCTGTGTTGAAGGTCGGCGATTGGGTCGACGCGCGCTGGATCGATCTCGACGGCGTCGACAGCGCTCAGGACGATCTGCGCCTGCGCGGCGCCTCGAATGGCGCCGTGCGGTTCGCGCGCGGCGAAGGCATATATTTCGGGAAAGACGAGCTCTATTTCTGCTGCACGTCGGGCGGCGCTGCCAGGTTGAGCCAGATCATGCGCTATCGCCCGTCGCCGAAGGAAGGCCATACGTCCGAAAAGGACGCGCCCGGTCGCCTGCAACTTTTCGTCGAATCATCCGACGCCGGGACGCTGAACTTCGGCGACAATATAACCGTCGCGCCAAACGGCCATCTGATCGTCTGCGAAGACCAATATACCGACGTCGTCGACAATCATCTGCGCGGGATCACGCCCGATGGGCACGTCTATTCCTTCGCCCGCCTCCACGAGCAAACCGAACTCGCGGGCGCATGTTTCTCGCCCGACGGCCGCACGATGTTCGTCAATATCTACAGCCCGGCAAAGACGTTGGCGATTACAGGGCCGTGGTAGCGATGGCAGTGGCCGCCCCAATAATCACGGATGTCCGAGAATGTCGATGATGTGCTAGCAAGATCTGGCCGCTTGGAGAGGTAGGGATCGCCAACAAAGACGGCTGAGCATTAGTTCGAACGGCCGGTTTCAAGCGCGAAGCCGCCGATTTCCTCTGCGCCCAAGGGTTTCAGATGCCGACCTTCAGCGAGTTATAACGTCGGTGTGCCCGGGAAGGCCGGGAGGACGATATAGGAGAGTGGCGTAGCGTGTCTCGACTTCGCCCGACACGAACGGCATAGGGGAGCGAGGGTCGCAATGGCGGCGTGACAACAAGGACCAGCATGACCGCCATCCCCCGCAACAAATCGCTGATCCAGAACATGTACAACTGGACGATGGAAAAATCGGCGCATCCGCACGCCCAATATTGGCTGGCGCTGGTGTCGTTCGTCGAGGCGAGCTTTTTCCCCATCCCGCCGCACCCGATGCTGGGGCTGATGTGCCTCGCCAATCCGCAAAAGGCGCTGCGCTATGCGCTGATCTGCACCCTCGCATCGGTCGCGGGGGGGGTGTTCGGCTATGGGATTGGCTTTTTCCTCTATGAAAGCGTCGGGCTGTGGCTGCTCGGCGCGCTCGGGCTGACCGATGCGTTTCCGCCCGCCGCCTGTTACCTGCGCGACTATGGCGCCGAGATCATCCTGATCAAGGGCGCGACGCCGATCCCGTTCAAGCTGCTGACGATCACCGCGGGATTCATCCAGATGAATTTCTGGACCTTCCTGTGGGCCAGCATGGCAAGCCGCGCCTTTTCGTTCATGCTCGTCGGCATTTTGTTCAAATTGTTCGGGGCGCCGATCAAGGCGTTCATCGACAAATATCTGGTGTGGGTCACCGGCGCGTTCGTCGTCGCGGTGGTCGCGGGTTTCCTGGTGATCGGTGCGCTTTCGGGCGATGGCGAGGCGAAGGAAGCCGACAAATGCAGCGGTGCGACGCTGGAAAGCATCGGGCTCGACCGGAAATAGCAGCGCGCCGTGCAACCACGAGCAAGCCTGTGAATTAGGTGCGTGTCGCGTCGGCCGCGGCTCGGAGCATCGCATGACAAAGACCCCCGCGGGCGCGAACCAGGCGTCGGTCACTCACCACCGCGATCTGCGCACCGGCCAGTCGATCTGGTCGGCGCGGCGGCGCCCGGTCGTTCCGACCCAGCCGCTGACCCGCGACATCAGCTGCGATGTCGTGATTATCGGCGCCGGGATTTCCGGCGCGCTGATCGCCGAGTCGCTGTCGGAAGCGGGCTTAAAGGTCGTCGTTGTCGATCGCCGCGGCCCGCTCGATGGATCGACCGCGGCCTCGACCGCAATGCTGCAATATGAGATCGACACCCCGCTGTCGCTGCTATCCGAGCAGATCGGCCGCGATCGCGCCGAGCGACTGTGGCGCCGGTCGCGCCAGTCGGTCGATGCGCTGCGCGAGCGGACCGAGCGGCTGGGGCTGAGGGTCGATGCCGCGACGCGCGGGTCCATCTATCTGCACGGCAATGTGCTCGACGCCGAGGGTCTGGCGCGCGAGGCCGAAGCGCGGCGGCGCGCAGGGTTCGAAATCGAGCTGCTAAAACCCGCAGCGGTGCTCGATCGCTATGGCATCAACGGGCGGCACGCGATCATCGGCTTCGGCAATTATTCGGCCGATCCCCGCCAGCTCGCGGCAGGCTATCTGAACGTCGCGGTCGGGCGCGGGGCGCGGGTGTATAGCCCGGTCGACATTTGCGATGTCACGCCCGGCGAGAGCGGCGTGACGCTGCAGAGCGCCGATGGCCGCGAAATCCGCGCGCGGTATCTGGTTGTCGCGACGGGCTATGAGATGATGAAGGGGGTGCCGCGCAAGGGCAATAAGATCATCTCGAGCTGGTCGATCGCGACCAAGGCGCAGCCGCGCGCAATCTGGCCGACCGCGGCGATGATCTGGGAGGCTGCCGACCCCTATCTCTATATCCGCACCACCCCGGCCGGCGAGGTGATCTGCGGCGGCGAGGATGAAGAGATCAGCGACGCGGACGAGCGCGACGCCAAGATCGTCACCAAGACCGCGACGCTGTCGCGCAAGCTCGGCGCGCTGCTGCCGATGATCGACGCGACGCCGGTCCATGCTTGGGCGGGCAGTTTCGGCGACAGCAAGACCGGTACCCCGACGATCGGCCGCATCCCGCGCATGCCGAACTGCTATGCCGCGATGGGCTATGGCGGCAACGGCATCACCTTTTCGATGATGGCGGCGCAGATGCTGCGCGGGCTGATCTGCGGCGACGGCGATCCCGACGCCGACCTGGTCAGCTTTTCGCGGAAGTTTTGAGCGCGGCGCGAACGAGCCACGGCTAGTGCTGCTAGCCCGCCGATCAAATATTCCGTTCGTGTCGAGCGAAGTCGAGACACGCCGCGTTTGTGCACGCCCTCCCGTATCTCGACTTCGCTCGATACGAACGGATGTGGGAGGTCGGCTTATTCGTTCGCCGCCGTGTGCAGCCAGTCGGCGTGGCGTGGCGCCTTCTTGGTCTGGCTCCATTCCTCCAGCATCAGCGGCGCGACGCGCTTGAGTTCGGCATATTGCTCGGCGGTGCCGATGTCGCACGCCAGCTCGACGCGGTGGCCATTGGGGTCGAAGAAATAGATCGATTTGAAGATGCCGTGGTGCGTCGGGCCGAGCACGTCGACGCCTTCGCTTTCCAGATGCGCTTTCGCCGCGACCAGCTCGTCATAACTGCCGACCTTGAACGCCAGATGCTGGACCCACGCCGGGGTGTTGGCGTCGCGGCCCATGTCGGGCTGGTTCGGCAGCTCGAAAAACGCGAGGATATTGCCGTTCCCGGCGTCGAGGAAGACGTGCATATACGGATCATACTCGCCGGTCGACGGCACATGATCCTCGGCAAAGGCGGTAGTGTAGGTCATGCCGAGCATGCGCTCGTACCAATCGACCGTCTGCTTCGCGTCCTTGCAGCGATAGGCGGCGTGGTGGACGCCGCCGAGTTTGATCGGGCTGGTCATTCGGCGGGTTCCGTGATGTTGAGCGCCCCGCGGCGGATCTGGTCCATTTCCATCGATTTGAACAGCGCGGTGAAATTGCCCTCGCCAAAGCCTTCATCCTTTTTGCGCTGGATGAATTCGAAGAAGACCGGGCCGATCACGGTCTGGCCGAAAATCTGGAGCAGCAGGCGCGGGTCGCCGTCCTCGGTCGATCCGTCGAGCAGGATGCCGCGCGACTGGAGATCCTCGACCGGTTCGCCATGGCCGGGCAGGCGATCGGCGAGCATCTCGTAATAGGTGGCCGGCGGCGCGGGGGCGAAGGGGTTGCCGAGCGCTTTGAGCTTGTCCCACGCGGCGTAGAGATCATCGCAGCTGAACGCGATATGCTGGATGCCCTCGCCATTATAGGCGCGCAGATATTCCTCGATCTGGCCGCCGCCACCGGCGCCCTCTTCGTTGAGCGGGATGCGGATCTTGCCGTCGGGGGCGGTCATCGCCTTGGACGTCAGCCCGGTATATTCGCCCTTGATGTCAAAATAGCGGATTTCGCGGAAGCCCGCGATGCGCTCATAAAACGCCGCCCAGTGCGCCATGCGGCCGCCATAGACATTGTGGGTCAGGTGATCGATCAGCTGCATCCCGGCGCCGACCGGGTGGCGATCGACGCCATCCTCGTAAACGAAGTCGATATCGTAGATCGACAGGTCGTCACCATAACGGTCGATCAGATAGATGATCGAGCCGCCGATGCCGCGGATCGCCGGCAGCCGCAATTCCATCGGGCCGGGGTTGACCTCGACCGGCTCGGCGCCGCGGGCGATCGCCTCGGCATAGGCCTTGGCAGCGTCGCGGACGCGCCAGCCCATACCGCAGGCCGATGGGCCATGTTCGGCGGCGAAATAGGCCGCGGGCGATTTGGGTTCGTAATTGGCGATCAGGTTGATGCCGCCTTGGCGCCACAGCTGGACATCCTTTGACCGGTGGTGCGCGATCTGGGTAAAGCCCATCGCGGCAAAGACGGGTTCGAGGACGCCCTTTTCGGCGGCGGAGAATTCGACGAATTCGAACCCGTCGAGGCCCAGCGGATTGTCGAACAGGTCGGTCATCGTCATCATCCCATCTAGTTTCAATTGAAACTATTATGATGGATTGAGGGACGGGAGTCAATGCGGAACGCAGGCGCCACACCGCCAAGTCGGCTGGTAAAAAATGACCCGTCATTGCGAGGAGCGCAGCGACGCGCCAATCCAGAGTTGGCTCAGATCGCCCTGGATTGCTTCGCTTCGCTCGCAATGACGGGCGATGTGACGCTATCGCGCTGCGACGCGCCTACGCGCCCTCGAACGCCTCCAGCGCCTCGCCCGCGGCGACCCAGCGCGCCTCGGCGGCTTCCTGCGCGGCGACGATCTTGCCGCGGCGCTGCGACAGCTCGCTCATCGTCAGGCCTTTATATTCGTTCGCCGCGCCCTGCGGGTCGAACATCGCGCGGTCGATCGCGGACAGGATGACCTGATATTTGGCGAGATCGGCCTCGGCATCCGACACCTCTTTGCGAACCTTCGCCGCCGCCTCGCGGGCGACCGCGGCAGCCTTGCGGTCTTCCTTCTTGTCGGCCTTCGACACGCGGTCCTTTTGCGGACCCTTGCCGAGGATCATGTCCACATAATCGTCCATGCTGCCGTCATATTCGCGCGCGGTGCCGTCATCAACGAGGACCAGCCGGTCGGCGGTGAGTTCGAGCATGTGGCGGTCATGGCTGACCAGCACCACGGCGCCGTCGAAGCCGTTCAAGGCCTGCACCAGCGCCTCGCGCGCGTCGACGTCGAGGTGGTTGGTCGGTTCGTCGAGGATGAGGAGGTGCGGCGCGTCGCGGGTGATCAGCGCCAGCGCCAGCCGCGCTTTCTCGCCGCCCGACAGCTTCGCAACCTCGGTCATCGCCTTGTTGCCCGAAAAGCCGAAGCGGCCGAGTTGGGCGCGCACGGCGCCCTGCGTCTTGCCCTCCATCACCCGCGTCATATGCGCGAGCGGGGTGTCTTTGCCGTCGAGTTCCTCGACCTGATATTGGGTGAAATAGCCGACGCGCATCTTGCCCGACGCGGCCATAGCGCCGGCCATCGGCGCCAGCTGCGCCGCGAGCAGCCGCGCCAGCGTCGTCTTGCCATTGCCGTTGCGGCCGAGCAGCGCGATGCGATCGTCGGGGTCGATGCGCAGGTTGAGCCGCTGCAGCACCGCCTTGTCGGCATAGCCGACGCTGGCGAGGTCGAGGGTGATCAGCGGCGGTTTCAGCTCGTCGGGGCTGGGGAAATCGAACGCCAGCGTCTGATCTTCGGCGAGCGCGGCGATCGGCTGCATCCGCGCGAGCATCTTGGCGCGCGACTGGGCCTGCTTTGCGGTCGAGGCGCGCGCACTGTTGCGCGCGACATAATCCTGGAGCTTGGCGCGCTGCGCATCCTGCGACGCCTTGGCCGCCGCGAGTTGCGCGGCGCGTTCGGCGCGCTGGCGCTCGAATGCGTCATAGCCGCCCGCATAGAGCATCACCTTGCCGCCCTCGAGATGCAGGATATTGTCGACGACATTGTTGAGCAAGTCGCGCTCGTGGCTGATCACCACCAACTGCCCAGGATAGGCGCGGAGGAAATTTTCGAGCCACAAGGTGGCTTCAAGGTCGAGGTGGTTCGACGGTTCGTCAAGCAGCAGCAGATCTGGTTCGGAGAACAGCAGCGCCGCGAGCGCAACGCGCATTTTCCACCCGCCCGAAAAGCTGTCGAGCGGCTGGCCCTGCATATCTTCATCGAACCCCAGCCCGATCAGGATCCGCGCCGCGCGCGCCGGCGCGGTATAGGCGTCGATCGCAATCAGCCGTTCGTGAATATCGCCAAGCTTGTCCGGATTCTGTTCGGTTTCCGATGCGGTCAGCAATTCGGCGCGCTCAGTGTCGGCGGCAAGCACGGTGTCAAATGGCGTCGCGGTGCCGCTCGGCGCTTCCTGCGCGATATAGCCGACGCGCGTCTTGCGCGGCATGTCGATGCTGCCTTCGTCGGCTTCGAGCTGGCCGATCATCACCTTCATCAGCGTCGATTTGCCCGCGCCGTTACGCCCGATCAGCCCGACGCGGCTTTTCGCCGGCAGGCTCGCCGTGGCGCGTTCGAGGATGGCGCGCCCGCCAAGGCGTACAGTGATTCCGTTGATCGTCAGCATGGGCGCGCGCCTAGCATGTTGCGGCGCACAACCCAAGTCCTGCACTGGTATTTGGCGCTCGGGTGCGGCAAATGGTCAGGATGACCGACCTTGCCCCCTTTCATATCGCCTTTCCCGTCGACGATCTGAACGCCGCGCGCCATTTCTATGGCAGCATACTCGGCTGCCCTGAGGGGCGCAGCGACGACGACTGGATCGACTTCAACCTCTATGGCCACCAGATCGTCGCGCACCGTGTCGAGCGGCGCGAAGCAGTGGTGGGGCATAACCCGGTCGATGGCCATGCGGTGCCGGTGCCGCATTTCGGCGTCGTCCTGCCGCCCGTGGAATGGCAGGCGCTCGCCGACCGGCTGGTCGCGCACGGCGTCGCGTTCGTCATCGAACCGCACACGCGCTTTGCCGGCGGGCCGGGGGAGCAATCGACGATGTTCTTTCTCGACCCCGCGGGCAATGCGCTGGAGTTCAAGGCGTTCGCCGATATGGGGCAATTGTTCGCTAGCTGAAGGATGTCCGATCTCGACCGATTGCAGACCTACAATTTCGTCATCCCGGACTTGATCCGGGATCCATCCGCCCTCGCAGCATAGCGCGGCGCAAGGGGTCATAGACCCCGGCTTTCGCCGGGGAACAACTGCTTGCTTGTCGGAAGGGGACATACGCCGACCAAGTCCGGGGTGACGACAGCAGGATGTCCGCTCCCCACCCCAATTTCAACATTCCGTCGATCGACCCAAAAACGAAACCCCGAACAAACAAAAGCCCGCCATCCCAAAGGGAAAGCGGGCTTTTGTTGGTTGCGGGAGTAGGATTTGAACCTACGACCTTCAGGTTATGAGCCTGACGAGCTACCGGGCTGCTCCATCCCGCGCCACCAATGTCGCGGCGCCGTAGCGATCCGCAAAACAGCAAAAGGCCGGCATTTCTGCCGGCCTCTAACTTTGTGAATGGGTTTTTCCAAAATTCGTCCACACGTCGGCTACAATGCCTGGCGACGTCCTACTCTTCCAGGGCTTGAGCCATAGTACCATCGGCGCTGTCAGGTTTCACGGCCGAGTTCGAGATGGGATCGGGTGGGTCACTGACGCCATGGTCACCAAGCAATGAAGCCGGCGTGGGTCGAATTTGGGTTTCAATCGAATGCCCGTGCAATTTGGACTATGTTACAATCATCCACTTCGCGGACAGTTCTGAGGCTTTTGGCCATTCAGGACTGTCGTTGATGGTGGGACTCTTAAGTGCGAATAGAGCAATTAGTATCGGTTAGCTCCACACGTTACCGCGCTTCTACATCCGATCTATCAACGTGGTGGTCTTCCACGGCTCTATGAAATCTTATCTTGAGGGAGGCTTCCCGCTTAGATGCTTTCAGCGGTTATCCCGTCCATACATAGCTACCCTGCTGCGCTTCTGGCGAAACGACAGGTACACCAGAGGTATGTTCAACCCGGTCCTCTCGTACTAGGGTCAACTCCTCTCAAATTTCGACGCCCACGGCAGATAGGGACCAAACTGTCTCACGACGTTCTGAACCCAGCTCACGTACCACTTTAATTGGCGAACAGCCAAACCCTTGGGACCTGCTCCAGCCCCAGGATGTGATGAGCCGACATCGAGGTGCCAAACGATTCCGTCGATATGAGCTCTTGGGAATCATCAGCCTGTTATCCCCGGCGTACCTTTTATCCGTTGAGCGATGGCCCTTCCACTCGGGACCACCGGATCACTATGACCGACTTTCGTCTCTGCTCGACTCGTCAGTCTCGCAGTCAGGCAGGCTTATGCCATTGCACTCTTGCAGACGGTTTCCAACCGTCCTGAGCCTACCATCGCGCGCCTCCGTTACTCTTTAGGAGGCGACCGCCCCAGTCAAACTACCCGCCACAGAGGGTCCCTGATCCAGTTTCATGGATCGAGGTTAGACATCAGAAAACAACAGGGTGGTATTTCACCTATGGCTCCACGTCAGCTGGCGCCGACGCTTCAAAGCCTCCCACCTATGCTACACAGTTCTTTCCTAATGCCACTCTGAAGCTGCAGTAAAGGTGCACGGGGTCTTTCCGTCTAACCGCGGGTACTCCGCATCTTCACGGAGAATTCAATTTCGCTGAGCATCTCCTGGAGACAGTGGGGAAGTCGTTACGCCATTCGTGCAGGTCGGAACTTACCCGACAAGGAATTTCGCTACCTTAGGACCGTTATAGTTACGGCCGCCGTTTACCTGGGCTTCATTTCGCAGCTTGCACCACTCCACTTAACCTTCAGGCACCGGGCAGGCGTCAGGCCCTATACGTCGTCTTGAAGCCGACTTAGCAGAGCCCTGTGTTTTTGCTAAACAGTCGCTACCCCCTGGCCTGTGCCCCCCACAACTGGTTGCCCAGATGTGGGGCCTCCTTCTTCCGAAGGTACGGAGGCAATTTGCCGAGTTCCTTCAGGAGACTTCTCTCAAGCGCCTTGGTATACTCTACCATTCCACCTGTGTCGGTTTAGGGTACGGTCTATAATGGAGGGGCTATTTCCTGGAACCTCTTCAAAGCCTGCTCAATCCAATAAGAGCAAACAATTTACGAGATCCGTCACACACCTCCAGGCCCACGAATATTAACGTGGTTCCCATCGACTACCCCCTTCGGGCTCGTCTTAGGGGCCGGCTTACCCTGCTCAGATTAGCTTTAAGCAGGAACCCTTGGAATTTCGGCGACAGGGCATCTCACCCTGTTTATCGCTACTCATGTCAGCATTCGCACTTCCGATACCTCCACGACCCATTACCAGATCGCTTCATCAGCCTACGGAACGCTCCGCTACCGCGTACCACCTAAGTGGCACACCCTAAGCTTCGGTGCACGTCTTGAGCCCCGTTACATTTTCGCCGCAGGAACCCTTATTTAGACCAGTGAGCTGTTACGCTTTCTTTAAAGGATGGCTGCTTCTAAGCCAACCTCCTGGTTGTTTTGGGATTCCCACATGCTTTACCACTTAGACGTGACTTGGGGACCTTAGCTGTAGGTCAGGGCTGTTTCCCTTTTGACGACGGACCTTAGCACCCGCCGTCTGTCTGCCAGATATTACTCTTGGGTATTCGGAGTTTGGTTAGAATTGGTAGATCTCGCGACCCCCGCATCCATCCAGTGCTCTACCCCCCAAGGTATTCGTCTGACGCTCTACCTCAATAGATTTCGCGGAGAACCAGCTATTTCCCGGTTTGATTGGCCTTTCACCCCTAAGCACAACTCATCCGACAATTTTTCAACATTGAACGGTTCGGCCCTCCAGTGCGTGTTACCGCACCTTCAGCCTGGTCATGCATAGATCACCGGGTTTCGGGTCTAATGCATCAAACTCATTCGCCCTATTCAGACTCGCTTTCGCTACGCCTACACCTAACGGCTTAAGCTTGCTTGATACACTAAGTCACTGACCCATTATGCAAGAGGTACGCTGTCAGGTCTCAAGGACCCTCCAACTGCTTGTAGGCGTTCGGTTTCAGGTACTGTTTCACTCCCCTCATCGGGGTGCTTTTCACCTTTCCCTCACGGTACTAGTTCACTATCGGTCATGCAGGAGTACTTAGGCTTAGAGGGTGGTCCCCCTACGTTCAGACAGGATTTCACGTGTCCCGCCCTACTCAAATCCTTCGACATCACTTTCACATACGGGGCTGTCACCCACTATGGCGCTACTTTCCAGAAGCTTCTGTTAGTTGAATCGAAGGCATTGGCCTGGTCCCGGTTCGCTCGCCACTACTACGGGAGTCTCTGTTGATGTCCTTTCCTCCGGGTACTGAGATGTTTCAGTTCCCCGGGTT
>Ga0209232_1000128_pt1:0-17500 | contig 46419 bp, 36 predicted proteins | sample ETNvirenome_2_60_FD_184066 | JGI IMG/M metagenome (GOLD analysis project Ga0209232, IMG submission 184066) | Marine viral communities from the Pacific Ocean - ETNP_2_60 (SPAdes) (version 2) | ecosystem: Environmental > Aquatic > Marine > Oceanic | place: Pacific Ocean | collected 2013-06-22 | reverse complement strand
TTACGGGCAAATGAAGAGCCGCTCCCACGTAATGGAAACGTGTTAGACATGTAGGTCAGGCTTGGCTTTTTATCCTGAGTTACTGACACCCTAAAGCTGTCAGACCCAGGGCCGCCGCCCACATGTCCCTTCATCGACAATCACAATTTCAAAGAGCCACCGACAAGAAATGGCGGACAGTTGTCGTTCCCCGCTATTGCTATCGGGGGACATCTGTCCGTATCTGTTGGCGACCGGCTGGAGCGTGGCGTTTGCCGCCGCGCCCCGTCCGGTGAACAGGCCTCTAAGCCCGTCTCTGATTCGCGTCAACAACCTTTTTGCAATTTTGTTTCAAAGGTGGTTCGACCCGCCGGGATGCCCCGGTGCCAGAAGGACCAAATGGTGAGCGAAAGCGCGGAATTCAAGGGATCCGAGATGGGCGGCGAAAGCGCCGACGCGTTCGGAAGCCGCGTGCGCAGCGCGGTAATCTGGCGTTCGGGCAGTCAGATATTGGCGCAGATCATCACCTGGGGCTCGACCCTGATGGTGATTCGACTGCTCGAACCGACCGATTACGGCCTGTTTGCGATGACGCAGGTCGTGCTGGCCTTTCTCGCCTTCCTCAACGGGTGGGGATTCGCGAGCGCGCTGGTGCAATCCGATTCGGTCGATCCGTTCCGAATCAGGCAGGCGTTCGGGCTGCTGCTGCTGCTCAATGCGCTGCTCGCGGCGATCCAGTTCTTTGGCGCCCCCATCGCCGCCGCCTATTATGGCCAGCCGATGGTCGCCGACCTGCTCCGCGTCCAGGCGCTGATGTTCCTCGCCACCCCCTTTATCGCGCTGCCCGAAGTGATGATGAGTCGCGCGCTCGATTTCCGCCGCCAGGCGCTGGTCAATCTGCTCGCGGCGCTTGCGGGGGCGAGTACCGCGCTGGGCTGCGCGCTCGCGGGCTATGGGGTGTGGACGCTTGTCTATGCACCGATCGCGCTGTTCTGGACCCGCGCGATCGGGCTGACGCTGGTCGCGCGGCTGCTCGTCTGGCCGAGTTTCAATTTCAAGGGCTGCGGACAGATCATCGGCTTTGGGTCGGCGGTGTTGTTCAGCCAGCTGTTCTGGCTGGTGCAAAGCCAGTCGGACATTTTTATCGCCGGCGGTCGATTCGAACCGCACGCGCTCGGCCTTTACGCCGAGGCGTTGTTCCTGGCGCAGATCTTCATGGCCAAATTCGTGCCGCCGCTGAACGAGGTCGCCTTCCCCGCCTATGCGCGGATCAAGAACGACATGGCCGCGGTGCGCTGGAGCTTCCTGAAGACGGTGCGGCTGCTGATGCTGGTCGCCGCGCCCTTCTATTGCGGCCTCGCGGTGACCGCGGCGCCGATGGTCGAAACGGTGTTCGGGGCGAAGTGGCTGGGGATGGTGCCCTATATCCAGATCATCGCTCTCGCCCTGATGCTGATGACGGTGCAGATACTCTTCGCGCCGCTGACCAACGCGCTCGGCAAGCCGTCGCTGTCGATGTTCACCGCGCTCGGCGGCGCGATCATCTTTCCGGCGGCCTTCCTGATCGGCGCCGAATGGGGGCTGATCGGAATGGCGTGGGCGTGGCTGATCGCCGCGCCGCTGCTCTTGATCGTCACCGCTCGCCTGTCGGCGCCGCTGATCGGGGTATCCTTATGGGATGTCGGCCGCGCGATGCTGCCGGGACTCGCCCCCGCGCTGGTGATGGCGGTCGGGGTCGGCTTTACCGCGCAGGCAATCGCGCCGCTCGGGCTCGCCGCGCCGTTGCGACTCGCGGCGCTCGTCGCGCTGGGGGTGGCGCTCTATGGCGCTTTGCTCTGGCTGCTCGAGCGGGAGGCGATCGCCGAGGTGACGCGGCTGGTGCTTCGCCGCCAACCACCCGCCGCAGAAGTCGCGGCTCAGGACGCGATATAGTCGCGCATCGCCGCCGCTTCGGCCTCGATGCGGTCGATGCGATATTTGACCAGGTCGCCGATCGACACGAAGCCGACGAGTCGGCCGCCGTCGACGACGGGCAAATGGCGGATACGGCGCTGGGTCATTTGCGACAGCGCCCCCATGACCGCGGTTCCCGGTTCGCAGGTGATCGGCGATTTGGTCATCACCTCGTCGAGATGACGGTCGAGCGCTTCGGGGCCGTAGGAGGACATGAGCCGGACGAGGTCGCGTTCGGAAAAGATCCCGACGATCGCGTCGCCCTCCATCACCGGCACCGCGCCGATGCGATGCTGGGCGAGCAGGTCGAGCACGGCGCGCACCGTGTCTTCCTTGCGCGCCGAAATCACCGGGCCCGTCCGCCCGTGGAGGATCGCTCCGATCGTCATGCCATGCCGCTCCCCATGTCGATTCTGTGGAGACAAAGTCTATCATGATTCGCGGCAAAGCCGAAACATCTGGCCGCATTCCATTCGCGCTTGGCCTTGGCCGCGGCATGGTTCATGGAGACCGCCATGGTCAACCCCTCCCCGCTCGACAAGGACGCGACGTCGAAAATCGCCTGGGCACGCTATCGCCGCCTGATGCGCGGCATGGCGCTGGTGTCGCTACTCGCCGTCGTCGGCGCGCTCGGCTGGCTGCGCATCAGCATGGGCGATGCGCTTTCGATCCATATGATCATCGCGACCGCGGCCGGCGTCGGGCTGTCGGTGATGCTCGGCGCCGCGCTGATGGGGCTCGTCTTTCTGTCGAGCGGCAGCGGCCATGACGAGGCGATCGACGATCCTTTTGAAAATGATCCGGATATGAACCATGACCGATAACAATCCATCGGGCGCGACGCGCGACCCGATCCTGCGCGTCGTCCCCGCCCCCGCCGACATCAACAGCAATGGCCATATCTTTGGCGGCTGGGTCTTGAGCCAGATGGACATCGCCGGCGGCATCGTCGCCGCGCGCGTTGCGCAGGGGCCGACCGCGACGGTCGCGATCGAGGCGATGGAGTTCATCGCACCGATCCTGCTGCGCGACATCATTTCGGTCTATGCCCATCTCGAACGGCGCGGCCGGACGTCGATGGGCATCCGGATCGAGGTGATCGCGACGCGCGGCCGCGGGCAGGAAGCGGTCAAGGTGACCGGCGGGCTGTTCACTTTTGTGGCGCTCGACGATAATCACCGGCCGCGCGCGCTACCGCCGGTCTGACCTAAAGTCCGACGACATTTGATCGGATCGAGATCATAACCGCAGCCCTCGCTCTCTAATCGCCTTTCAGTTTCTGGCGGAACGTCTGCACCAGACTGTCGTTGGCGGGCACCTGTACCCGCCAGACCCAGCTGCTGCCGCGACGCTCCCATCCCTCGGGCGCCGGGTCGATCGCGAACGGGATCAGCATCTCGACCTCGGCAGCAAAGGGCCGCGCGTTGGTCAGCGTCACCTGCCAGGTTTGAAATTCCGCCTTGGCGTCGCGGTCCTGGACGACGGCGCGAAACTGCACCGCCGGGCTTTGGCCGATATCATAATCGACCCGCTCGTCCCTGGCCTTGTCGCCGATCGCCGCTTCGCCGACCAGCAGGCGCTGGCCGCCGATCGTCTCGAACACCGCGGCGGTCCCGGCGGGCAGCGCCAGCCCCAGCCCGTCCGCTTCGCGGTTCTGGACGCGCAGCCGCATCATCAGCGGCTGCGGCTGGCCGTTCTGGTACAGCGTCGCCGCATATAGCTGTTCGACCGCGACGCGATCCTTCGCCAGCAACGCCACCTGCTTCTGCCCCTTCGCCGACACATCGACACGGAACGGGATGTGATAGAATTTGAGGTCGCCCAGATCCTCGGCCGGGGGCGGTGGGGGCGGCGGCGGTGGCGCGATGGCGGGGCTGGGCGCGTACATCAGCATTTCGCGCCGCGAGATGCGGGCACCGGTCACCACCACATCTTCGCGAGCGTCGCTGTCAAACGCCTCCTCGAACTCGATGATCGGTGGCAATTCCCACAAAGGATGGGTGCTGGTGACGTCCATCGGCCAGCATTTCAACACCAGCGGCCCCGGGGTGCCGCGCGGCAGCGGCGGGCTGTATATCTTGTTCAGCCGTCCGGCGATGACGTTAAGCTGGGCGCGCGGAAAGCTCGTCACGCCGCCATTGGCGACGGTGATCCACCCGGTCAGCCCCAATGTCTTGCCGTCAGGCCCGCGGTCGGCGACATAATTGGCCGCCCAGTCGAAGCCTTCGGCAAGATAGAGCAGCTGAACCGTCACCGTCCGCGCCGCCCGGCTTTCGACCAGCACCGACAGCGTTGGCTTGGCCGACAGATCTTTGGGCACTTGGCGATAAAGCATGCGTTCGGGCAGCCCCGAACAGGCGAGCGCCTCGAAGCCTCCTGCGGCATTTTGCACGATAACGCCGCCGTTCGGACCGGCCTGGATCACCGCCTCCTGCTCCGTCACCTTGCCGGTGGCGCGGTTGGTGCGGCGCAACGTCACGCTGCGTTTCAAATAGGCATCGACCAGCCCCGCTGGCGACAGCAGCCGCGCGTCGCGATTCTTTTCGATCACCCCGTCGGGCAGACCGCTGACCACCGCGGTTTCGGGCAGCAGCCCTTCGGCGACGCCCTCGAATCGCAGCACCGATATCCCGGCGGGCAAGGTGACGGTGCGCGTTTCGGTGATGAAGGCGAAACCCTGCGGCCAGCGGGGGTTAATTGGGCCGCCGCCGCGGCTCGGGGCGCGATAGACAGTGACCGCCGCGTCGTCGATCTTCGCCGATACGACAATCGCCGGTTCGGCTTGGGCGAGCGCGGGCACCGGCGCCAGCAGCGCCGCGAGCCATGGCAGCAGGCGCGCGCCCCGCATCCCGCGCGCCTTAGTAACGGGTGTCGAAGGTGACGGTGACGTCGGCCTTGCCGTTGGCGGGCACCGGCACCCGCCATTCGACCCGGTCGGCCGATACGCGCTCGCCCTTCAGGCTTTCGTCGGAGATTCGCACGTCGCCATATAGCCCATCCTGCGCCAACAGCACCGTCACCGGCGCCGGACGCGCATTGGTCACGGTATATTTCATCCGCGTCACCCAGCGAGAATCGCCCTTGCGGGTGCGCGAGACGACCGTCGGCTGAACCTTCACGTCAAAGGCGTCGCCGGTGCGCAGCGACATCGCCGATCCCATCGGGGTGTGGCCGATGCTGTTTTCGCCGATAAATTGCGGGTCGCCGCGCGCGTCGCGCATATAGACGCGGATCGTCCCCGCGGGCAGCTGGTCGCCCAGCCCGCCCTGGCGCGAGGTCGAAAAGCGCAGCACGCTGGCGGTGCTCACCGCTTCGGTGCTGCTGCCCAGCCAGCGGTTGACATATTCATAGGTCGATTGCGCCGGCGCGCCTTTGACATCGAGGAAGCTCACCTGTTTCTGCTGGGCATTGGCAATCGTCGTTCGCGCCGCGAGCGAATAGAGATAATAGTCGCCGAGCCGTTCGCGGTCGTTGCTTTCGGTCCCCGCCGAATCCATCGCGCCGGTCATCTGACGAAAGCCGCCGCCGCCGCCCGGATTGCCCGCGACCAGCAAAGTGCGCGCATTGGCAAAGGTCGTGCCGGTGCTGTTGGTCAGCGTCACCCAGCCCTGAATATCCATCGCGCCCTTTGCCGCATCGAACAGCGCCACATAGTCGGCGGTCCAGCCGAGGTTGGGGGTGAGATAGGACAGCCGGGTCGGAACCGTCCCGGCACTGGCGGCATCGACCGTCACCGACAGCGTCGGGCGCGCGCGCAAATTGGGCGGCAGGCGGTCGAACACCGCGCGCACCGGCAGGCCGTCGTCGCGCAGCACCTCGATCCGCTCGCCGATCTGCAGCACGATGCCGCCATTCGCGGCGAGCACCTTGGCGCGTTCGCTGCGTTCGGCGCCGGTCGCAGGGTTGGTGCGCACCAGCGTGATCGACTGGCCGACCGCCTTGTCCATCAATTTGTCGGGGGTGAGCAGGTCAAAATCGAAATTCTGTTCGACGATGGCGATGCCCGGACCCGACAGCGTCACCGTTTCGGGGCGGATGCGCGCCGACACGTCGGGAAATTCGATACGGTTGCGCCCGGCCGCAACGCTGAGCTGGCGCTCGTCCTGCACCAGCGATTGGCCGTTATTATAGATGGTGACGGCGACGTCGCCCTGGGCATTGGCCGGGGCGCCATCCTGCGCCGCGGCGGGAACGGCCGCCCATGCGCCAGCGACGACAATCGCCCTGCAAGTCCTTGCCAAAGCGCGCATAAAAAAGCCTCCCCGCAGATCATTCCGCGGGGAGGCTATGTCATACGCCGGTCAATGACCAGCGCGAAGATGTACCTTTACTCGGCAGCTTCGACGCCGGGGCTACGCGTCGCCAGCGTGCGGCGGGCGCGGCGCGGCTTGGCGGCCGGAGCATCCTCGCCACCGTCGCTATCGGTATCGGCGTCGGCGCTGCGTTCGGGGCGGCCGATCGCGGGCGGCAGCACGGCGGTGTCGATGCCGGCGTTGCCGCCATCATCGTTGCCGTCGGCCTCTACGGCGCGCGGGCGGCGCGGGGCGCGGCGGCCGGTGCGCGGCGCGGGCGCTTCGTCGGCGACGGTTTCGACGATGTTCGTTTCGGTATCGTCGCCATCGCTGCCCCGGACGTCGCTGCGGCTTTCATCGCGGTCGCGGCGCGGGCGGTCCTGCGGCTGGCGGTTGCCGCGATTGTCGTCGTCACGGTCGCTGCGCGTGTCGCGATTGCCGCGCGGTTCGCGCTGGCTGCGCTCGGACCGGTCGTTGCGGTCGCCACGATCATTGCGATCGTTCCGCTCACCACGGTCGCTGCGATCATTGCGCTCGCCACGATCGCTGTCGCCATTATCGTCGCGGTCGGCGTCCATATCCAGATCGCTGTCGTCATGGCCGTCGAAATCTTCGACGCCGCGGATTTCGCGCTGGCGATCCTGCCCGCGATCCTGGCCGTTCTGCGCGTTCTTTTCTTCCTGACGGATGCGGAAATCGCTCACGACGCGGAAATAATGATCGGCGAACTGGAGGTAATATTCGGTCTGCACCCGGTCCCCGGCCAGCTGCGCATCGCGCGCCAGGTTGCGGTATTTCTCGATCATCTGGGCACCGTTGCCGCGCGCCCGGCTGTCGATACGGTTCGCCTGATCAACCCCACCGCGGCCGCCCGATTGCGGGCGGTTATTGCTGTTGCTGTTGTTATTGTTGCGGCCGCGACGGCGACCGCTTTGCCGGTTGTTCATGTTCAACTGAGACATCCTGTCGAAAAGCTAAATAAGCTATGCCAACCCCTTTTGGCCGACCGCGCCATTTGCGCGTCGTGCCCGCGCTTCTCACGCGGCTCTTGCCCTTTACCGCTCGTCTGGACCGAAGCCCGGCACGAACATCGTAAGTGGGAAGCAGATCCACCGGACCAGTATCGATGCTGTGCATCGCCAAAGGTACCCCAGTCGGGTCTGTGACTGGCCCCTAACCCGCTTTGCGGCGAAAACCAAGCAATATTTGCGGGGCGGGTCAGGCGCGGGTCAGCAAAAGCGCCCGGTCGCGGCCGCCCAGATCCTGGCGGCAGGTGACGGCAAATCCGGCGGTTTCAGCGAGTTCGCGGACCAAGATGTGCTGGGTGGCCCCGATTTCAAGGATCGCGGCGCCGCCAGGGGCCAGCAGGCGCGGCAATTCGGGAATGATGCGGCGGTAATCGTCGAGCCCGTCAGCGCCGGCAAACAGCGCGCCCGCGGGTTCATGCTCGGCGACATCGGGCATCAGTTGCTCGTCGGCGCCGATATAGGGCGGGTTGCACAGGATGAGGTCGAACGGGCCGTCGATGCCTTCGCCCCAGTCGCCCGACTGAAAGGTGGCGCGACCGGCCATGCCCAGTTCCGCGGCATTGTCGCGCGCATAGGCCAGCGCCTGTTCGGACACATCGACGCCGAACCCCGTCGCCGCCGGAAATTCGCTGAGTACCGCGAGCAGCAGCGTGCCCGGCCCCGTCCCGAGGTCCAGAACCCGCGAAGGCCACCCGGCTCCCCGTTCGCGGGCAATATCCAGGCACGCTTCCACCAATGTTTCGCTGTCGGGGCGCGGGATCAGCACCCCCGGCCCGACCGCGATCCGCAGCGTCCAGAAATCACGATAGCCGACGATATAGGCTATCGGTTCGTGCGCCATGCGCCGCGCAATCAGATGCGCGTATAGTTCCGGCACGTCGTACCGCGCCGGATCGAGCAACACATCCTGCCGCTCGACCCCGAGCGCATGCGCCATCAGCAGTTCGGCATCGAGCCGCGGCGTATCACTGATTCCCGTGAGCAGATTGGCCGCCGTGCGGAGCGACTCGGCCACCCCCGCAAAAGTCGGCCGTTCAGTCACCCAGCCCCGCCAGCCGCTGCGCCTGATCCTCGGCGATCAGCGCGTCGATCAGCTCGTCCATCGCGCCTTCGATGATTTCGGGCAAGCGGTGGAGGGTCAGGTTGATCCGGTGGTCGGTCACGCGGCCCTGCGGGAAATTATAGGTGCGGATGCGTTCGGAGCGGTCGCCCGACCCGACCATCGACTTGCGCGCCGAGGCCTCGGCGTCGTGGATCTTCGCGCGTTCCAGATCATAGAGCCGCGCGCGCAGCACCTGCATCGCTTTCGCGCGGTTCTTGTGCTGGCTGCGCTGGTCCTGCTGGATGACGACGAGGCCGCTGGGGATGTGGGTGATGCGGATCGCCGAATCGGTGGTGTTGACGTGCTGGCCGCCCGCCCCCGACGCGCGGTAGATGTCGATCTTGAGGTCGCTGTCGTTGATCGCGACGTCGACTTCTTCGGCCTCGGGCAGCACCGCGACGGTCGCGGCGCTGGTGTGGATGCGGCCCTGACTTTCGGTCGCGGGGACGCGCTGGACGCGGTGGACGCCGCTTTCGAACTTGAGCCGCGCGAACACCCCCTGCCCCGACACCGACGCGACGACTTCCTTGTAGCCGCCCATTTCGGCCTCGTTGGCCGAGATGATTTCGACCTTCCACCCCTGCCCGTCGGCGAAGCGGCTGTACATGCGCAGCAGATCGCCCGCGAACAGCGCCGCCTCGTCGCCGCCGGTCCCGGCGCGGATTTCGAGCATCGCGGCGCGTTCGTCGGCGACGTCCTTGGGGAGCAACTTGATCGCAAGGTCATGCTCGGCAGCGGGCAGCGCGTCCTCGATCGCGGCGATTTCTTCGGCCGCCATCGCCTTCATTTCAGGATCGGTCAGCATTTCGTTCAGCGATGTCAGTTCGCCGCGCAGCCGGACAACCTCGCGCGCCGCGGTCGCGACGGGTTCGAGCTCGGCAAACTCCTTCGACGCCGCAACGAAGTCGGCGGGCGCCATGTCGCCCGTCGCCATGCGCGCCTGCAGCGCGGCGTGGCGTTCGATGATGGCGTCGATCTGGCGTTCGGAAACCTGGGTCATGTCATAGGTTTAGGCTGCAGCACCGCATCAACCCAATAACCCAATTCTGGACGATCGTGACGGACGACGTGGAACGCACCCTCCAGCACGCCTAGGATTACGTCCTTAAGACCCGCCTCTGCGGGCGAAAAGGAATCCGGCTCGTTCAATACGATGTGATGTCCGATTCTGTCAGGGTGACCGACCTCAGCCGTTTGTCGACGCACAACCAGCCGGGCCCGAGCGCCTACCTTCTTCGCGAGTTCAAAGCGACGTTTCGCTGACCCCGCATAGGCGACGTCGCAAACGATCCCAGCTTGTCGTAGCAGCGTCGCCAATTTGATCGCCAAGTCTAGATCGTCTGGATTATCTGGGATTACAGCAATGAGTGGTCGCAGGGTTTGCGGCTCATCCAGCAACATCGCCAACCGCTCGATCCCCGCGGCCCAGCCGACCGCCGCGGTCGGCGGGCCGCCGAGTGCTTCGATCAGCCCGTCATAACGCCCACCACCGAGCACCGTGCCTTGCGCGCCCAGCCGGTCGGTGACGAACTCGAACGCGGTATGGCGATAATAATCGAGCCCGCGCACCAGCCGCGCATTGCGTTCCCATGCGACCCCCGCGGCATCGAGCCCCGACGTGACCGCGCCGAAGAAATCCTGCGCCTCGCCAGTCAGAAAAGCATCGATATCGGGCGCGCTGTCGGCGATCGGGCGATCCTTGGGATCCTTGCTGTCGAGGATGCGCAGCGGGTTCTTGTCGAGCCGCGCGAGGCTGTCCTCCGACAAATCCGCGCGATGCGCCTCGAAATGCTCGACCAGCGCCGCGCGCCAGGCATCGCGGCTGGCCGCATCGCCGAGCGTGTTAAGGGTTAAGGTCACGCCCTCGGCGATCCCCAATTCCTTGAGCAGCTGATCGGCGAAGACCAGCAATTCGGCATCAGCGAGCGGGCTGTCGCTGCCCAGCACTTCCGCATCCAATTGATGAAACTGGCGATAGCGCCCCTTTTGCGGGCGTTCGTAGCGGAACAGCGGGCCGTGGGTTGCGACCTTCAGCGGCGCGAACTGCTGCCAGCCGTTGGTGATGTACGCCCGCGCGATCCCGGCAGTGAATTCGGGGCGCAGCGTGATCGATTCGCCGCCGCGGTCGTCGAACGAATACATTTCCTTCGACACCACATCGGTCGTCTCGCCCAGCGAGCGCGCGAACACCGCGGTCGGCTCGATCACCGGCACCTCGATCCGCTTGTAACCATAAAGGCGGCGCACCCGCTCGAACGTATCGACGACATGTGCAAAGCGGTCGGCGAAATCGCCCAGCATGTCCTGGGTGCCGCGCACGGCCTGCGGGGTCGGGATTTTGGCGGATTTGTCCTTGCTCATGGGCGCGGCGTCTAATGGTTTTTGGGCGAAAGGCAAAGAGCCGCCGTCAAACCTTACTCCCCTTGAGGGAGAAGGATACGGAGCCTTGTCGCGGAGCGACTAGGCGAAGTTGGATGAGGGGTTAGGACGCCGCCTTTCCCCGCAAGGTCGGAACCCCGCACCCCCGCAAGGGGAGAGGAGGTACTAGTCTGGACCTCACGCCCATTTCCCGCCACAACCTGCCCATGAAAAAACAACTGCTCGCCGCCGCCGCCCTGATCGCCGCCATCCCCGCCGCCTTCGCCCAGACCGGCAACAGCCGCCCGCAGCCAGTCGTCCAGCCGCTGACCATCCCGCTGCCCGCCGACAAACCCTATCCGGGCATGATGCAGCTCAAGGTCGACGCCACCGACGTCGCGCGCGGGATTTTCCATGTCCGCCAGACGATCCCGGTCGCCCGGCCCGGCAAGCTGACCCTGCTCTATCCCGAATGGCTGCCCGGCAAGCATGCCCCGCGCGGCGCGATTGCCGAAGTCGCCGGGTTCACGGCAGCCGCGGGCGGCAAGCCGCTCGCCTGGACGCGCCAGCCGACCGATGTCTATGCGTTCGACATCGATGTTCCCGCGGGGGTGAAAAACATCGACATTGCGTTCGATTTCCTGTCGCCGACCCGGACGAGCGAGGGCCGCGTTGTCGTCACCCCGGCGATGATGAACCTGCAATGGGAACAGGTCAGCCTGTACCCGGCGGGATATTTCACCCGCAACATCCCGGTGCAGCTCGAGGTCATCCTGCCCGACGGATGGACGGGCGCCGCGGCGCTCGACGGGCTGAAGGTCGCGGGCAATCGCTACAGCTTTGCCCCGACCAATTACGAGGTGCTGGTCGACAGCCCGATGTTCGCGGGCAAATATTTCCGCAAATGGAATCTGGGCCAGAATGTCACGCTGAACGTCGTCGCCGACGAGGCCAAATATCTCGACGCGAGCCCCGACCATATCGCGCGCCACGCGGCGCTGGTGTCGGAGGCGGTAGCGCTGTTCGGGGTCCGTCATTTCGACCGCTACGAATTTCTGCTCGCGCTGACCGACGAACTGGGCGGGATCGGGCTGGAGCATCACCGGAGCAGCGAAAATAGCCGCAATCGCGACTATTTCACCGAATGGGACGAGAATGACAGCGAGCGCGGGCTGCTGCCGCACGAGCTGGTCCACAGCTGGAACGGCAAATATCGCCGCCCCGACAAATTATGGACCCCCGATTATCGCACCCCGATGCAGGACAATCTGCTGTGGGTCTATGAAGGCCAGACGAGCTATTGGGATCTGGTCCTCGCCGGTCGGTCGGGCATCCAGTCGAAGGAGATGATCCTGGCCGAATGGGCAACCAATGCCGGTTTCTTCAGCGCGCAGGCGGGACGCACGTGGCGATCGGTCGAGGATACGACGCTGGACCCGATCATCGGGGCGCGCAAACCCAAACCTTTTGCCAGCTGGTCGCGCGGCGAGGATTATTACAATGAAGGGTCGCTGACCTGGCTCGAGGCCGACCTGCTGATCCGCCAGGCGACGAACGATGCCAAAAGCCTCGACGATTTCGCGCGCGCCTTTTTCGGCGGCCGCGAGGGCGATTGGGGGCAGGACACTTATGATTTCGACGATGTCGTGGCGGCGCTGAACGCGGTGCATGCCTATGACTGGGCGGGGTTCCTGCGCCTACGACTGCAAACCCCCGGACAGGCCGCCCCCGTCGCCGGGATCGAGCGCGCGGGATACCGGCTGGCGTGGCGCGACGCGCCGAATGTGTACGACCGTGACCGCATGGCGCAGGCGAAGAATTATGACCTGACCCATTCGCTGGGGATGACGATCGACAAGGATGGGGTCGCGGGCGCGATCCTGTGGGATGGCCCGGCGTTCAAGGCCGACATCGTCAATGGCACCAAAATCGTCGCGGTCGATGGCACGAGTTACAGCAAAGACCGGCTGGAGGCCGCGATCCGCGCCGCGGCCGACGGCAAGACGCCGGTGCGGCTGCTGGTCGAACGCGGCGGCCGGTATCGCCAGATCGACATCGCTTATCACGGCGGGCTGCGCTGGCCGCACCTCGAAAAGGTCGGTAGCGGGCCCGACTGGTTCGATCGGCTGTTGGCGCCGCGCCGCACACTCTAGGTGCTTTGGAATTCCGTTCGCATCGAGCGAAGTCGAGATGCCCCTAATTCGTTCACCCGCGATGGGTGTCTCGACTTCGCTCGACACGAACGGCTAAGGGGCGCCCGACTCATAAAAACACGCGACTCATAAAACAAAAGGACACCACTCTCCCATGCGCATCGACCTGATCCCCGCCGGCGACAGCCCGCCCGACAGCCTGAATGTCCTGATCGAAGTGCCGATCGGCGGCGAGCCGGTGAAATATGAATTCGACAAGGCGTCGGGCGCGCTGTTCGTCGATCGTTTCCTCCACACCCCGATGCGCTACCCTGCCAACTACGGTTTCGTGCCGCACACGCTGGGCGAGGATGGCGATCCGCTCGACGCGCTCGTCGTCGCGCGGTCGCCGATCGTCGCGGGCGCAGTGGTCAAATGCCGCCCGATCGGCGTGCTGTTGATGGAAGACGACGCCGGCGGCGACGAAAAATTGCTGTGCGTCCCGGTCAACAAGACCTTCCCTTATTATTCGGACGTCGCGAGCTACAAGGATATGCCGCCGATCGTGCTGCAGCAGATCGAGCATTTCTTCACCCACTATAAAGACCTGGAGCCCGGAAAATGGGCAAAGCTCAACGGTTGGGGCGATGTCGATGAAGCCAAGCGCATCATCGTCGAGTGCATCGAGCGCGCGAAGAAGGTGGGGTTCTAACAGGCGCCGTCATTGCGAGGAGCGAAGCGACGCGGCAATCCAGCGTGTGCGTAAACCGCCCTGGATTGCTTCGCTTCGCTCGCAATGACGAGCTTCAGGACGAAGGCTCGTCGTCGTCTGCCAACATCCGCACGTCGGTCCGCGGGAACGGAATCCGGATCCCCGCCTCGTTGAACCGGTCCCAGATGCCGAGGAACACCTCGCCCTGGATATTGCCGAGCCCCGCCTCGGGGTCGGAAATCCATATCCGCAATTCATGCTCGACGGCGCGTTCGCCGAACGCGGTAATCCACACCGCCGGCTCGGGCTCGTCCAGGATGCGCGGATTGGTCTTCGCCGTCTCGACGATCAGCCGCTGCGCGAGCCGCAAGTCCGCATCATAAGGCACCGGAATACGCATCCGCACCCGCACCTCGGGGCTGGCATAGCTCCAATTCTCGACCGGCTGGGTCATCAGCAGCTCGTTTGGGATCAGATGCTTTTTACCGTCGCGGGTGACGACATTGACCGCGCGCACCCCGATCCTGGCAACGCGCCCGACATTGGGGACGCCGTTCAGCGCCGCCGACCCGCCCATGCTGGCGCCGTCGCCGACGACGATGATGTCGCCGGGTTTGATCGAGCGGTCCATCAGCAGGATGATTCCGGCGATCAGATTGCCGACGGTCTTTTGCAGCCCGAAACCGATTGCGAGGCCCGCGGCGCCCGAAAACACTGCCAGTGCCGTCAGATCGATGCCGAGCAGGTCGATACCGAACAGCATCGCAAAGACGAACAGCGCGATCGCGATCAGCTTTTCGGTGAGCAGCCGCTGCGTCTGGTCGATATGGGTGTTGCGGCGGAGCAGCCATTTGGTCGCGCGCATGACGATTTTGACGGCCACATAGAGCAGGACCGCGACGACGATCGTCGAAAACAGGCTGTAGAGTGACAAGCGGTAGGCGCCGACGTCGAGCCCGATCGCCTTCATCGCGACCACCATTCCGTCGAACCCCTCGCGCAGATTGGCTGCGGCGCTCATATCGCCGCGAATCCGCGTGTCAGATCGGCGATCAGGTCGGCGGGATCTTCGAGACCGATCGACAGACGGACGAGCGGATCGGGGTCGCTCCATGGCGTCGCGGTGCGGATCGGGTCGCTCGGCACCACCAGACTTTCATAACCGCCCCAGCTGAACCCGATGCCGAACAGCGTCAGCGCGTCGATAAAGCGGGCGCGCGCCGCGGCATCGGCGCCCTTCAGGGTAAAGCCGAACAGCCCGCTGGCGCCCGCGAAGTCGCGCGACCAGATTATGTGCCCCGGATCGCCGGGCAGCGCGGGGTGGAGGACACGGCCCACGTCCGCCCGCGCGGCGAGCCACTTCGCGACCGTCAGGCCATTTTCGCCATGCCGCGCCATCCGCACGTCGAGCGTCCTCAGCCCGCGCAGCACGAACGCGCAATCGTCAGGCGACACCGCCTGCCCCAGTTGATACGCCGCGCTGCGCAGCCGCGGCCACACCGCTTTCGTCGCCGTCAGCGATCCCATCATCGCGTCGCTGTGGCCGCCGACATATTTGGTCAGGCTCATCATCGCGACATCGACGCCATGCGCCAGCGCGGGAAACAGCAAAGGCGTCGCCCAGGTGTTGTCGAGCATCGTCAGCACCCCGCGGTCGCGCGCGACCTGGGTGATCGCGGGAATATCCTGCACTTCAAAGGTCAGGCTGCCCGGCGATTCGAGAAAAATCAGCTTGGTTTGCGGGGTGATGAGGTCCGCGATGCCTGCGCCGATCAGCGGATCATAATAAGTGGTGACGACGCCGTAGCGCGCGAGCAGCCCGTTGCAGAACGCGCGGGTCGGTTCATAGGCGCTGTCGACCATCAGCAAACGATCGCCGGGCGCCAGCAGTGCGAGCAGCCCCGCCGAATTGGCCGCGACCCCCGAGGGGTAGAGCAAAGTGCCCGCCGCGCCCGGCTCCATATCGGTCAGCGCGTCGGCGAGCGCCCACACCGTCGGCGTTCCGCGGCGCCCGTAATACAGCTTGTCGTGCGTCGCATGGCCGCGCGCCGCGAGGTCGGCCATATTATCGTAGAGGATCGTCGAGGCGCGCCACACCGGCGGATTGACCACACTGCCGCCCAGCCGCGGGTCGCCGGTCCACTCGGGCCGCCGGCCGCCCTGTACCAACCTGGTCGCGGGGCGGCGGTGATCGTCGTCGCTTTTGCTCATCCCGCTGTGTTAGCGGAGCCATGGGCAAAATCCAGTGGCTGCGGATTTTGCCGTCGCCCCCGCAAAGGCAGGGGCGACGTATTTCATTTTCAAGCCGCGCCGGTCGCCTTCGGCGTCGCGGGGTCGGCGCCCCATTCGGTCCAGCTGCCGTCGTAGACTGCGACATCGTTCTTGCCGAGCAGGTGCGCGCCAAAGGCGACGACGGTTGCGGTCATGCCGCTGCCGCAGGTGGTCACGAGCGGCTTGTCGAGATCAACCCCGGCGGCGTCGAACGCGGCCTTCAGATCGTCACCCTGTTTCCAGGTGCCGTCGGCGTTGAACAACGCGCTGTGCGGCAGGCTGCGCGAATGCGGGATATGGCCCGGCGCGACGCCCGGGCGCGGGTCGCGGTCTTCGCCGGTGAAGCGCGCCGCGGGTCGGGCATCGACGACCTGTTCGGCGCCGCTGTCGACATTCGCCAGCATCTGATCCTTGGTCCGCACCGCCTTGGCATCGCGCCAGACGGTGAAGTGACGGTGGCGCAGCGTCTGCTTGCCCATTTCGAGCGCGCGGCCCTCGGCCTTCCACTTTGCCAATCCGCCATCGAGCAGCGCAACATCATGCGCGCCAAACAATTTGAGCAGCCACCAGCCCCGCGCCGCGCTTTTCAGCGGGCTGTCGTCATAGAGCACGATGCGGCTGCCATCGCCGAGGCCGAGCGACTGCATGCGGCTGGCGAATTTTTCGGCCTGCGGCGCCATATTGTCGACGTCGCTCGCCGGATCGGTCAGTTCGGCCAAGTCCATGAAGACCGCGCCGGGGATATGCCCCGCCTCATATTCGGCGCGCGCGTTGCGGCCGGCGTCATCCAGGAATTTCGTCGCGTCGACGATCCGCAGGTCCGAAGCCCCGAGTTCGCGTTCCAGCCAGTCGGTTGAGACCAAGGCGTCCATGTCATGCTCCTGTTGCGACCGATCGGAACCTTTGTCTGTCCCTTCGCCGGCCATCCTGCTCTGTTCTTTCCGGGGAGGACAAGCCTATGCCCCGCCGTACCCTTTTTCAAGCGCGGTGGCGCTGTGCCTCAGCCAATGCTGCGCTGCAACAAAAAAGCTGCGCTTTTGTGGCGCGATGGGCGAAACTATTGGCTGCGCTTGACCGCGGTCGCGCGGGCGCCAGGCCGATCGACCAGATAAGAGGCGCGATCGAGCGGCAGCGGCGCAAGTTTGTCGCTCCCACTTGTGCCATGTTCGCGGCCGATGACGAAGCTGCCGGCATTCTGGCCAAAGGCATCGCCTTCGCCGTCCCAGTGATAGGTGACATCGAACGCGATGACCGGGACGAGCATCGGCTTGCCGCCGATCATCAGCGGCTCGATCGTCGCGCGCGGCAGCATGACTTCGGTCGACAGCTCCTCGCCGGCCCCGACCGCCAGGACCATGTCGTCGCGCAGCACGCTGCCCCCCGCGCCGTCAAAGAAGCGGCCGAGCACCGCCTCGGGCATCGCCGATCCCTGGTTCAGCGCAATACGGACCATCAACCCGGTTGCCGGCAGACGGCCCTGATTGATCAGGTTGAGCGCGAAGCCCACCGCCACATGGTCGGGCGCGAAACGGATGCTGCGAATGTCGACCGCCATGCCCACCAGCGCGCGCTGTTCGCCCGCGGCGCGGGTGACGAGCGGCGCGGCGGGGCGCGGTTCGCTGAGCGGCATGGCCGCCGCCGGAGCCGCGGCGCGCGGCGCGGGTTGCGGGGCG
>Ga0209232_1000126_pt1 | contig 46886 bp, 30 predicted proteins | sample ETNvirenome_2_60_FD_184066 | JGI IMG/M metagenome (GOLD analysis project Ga0209232, IMG submission 184066) | Marine viral communities from the Pacific Ocean - ETNP_2_60 (SPAdes) (version 2) | ecosystem: Environmental > Aquatic > Marine > Oceanic | place: Pacific Ocean | collected 2013-06-22 | reverse complement strand
CATAAAGAAAATGTAATAGATATAAAATATGAATAGAAAAGACGATTGGATAGCAGAACTACATTACAGAGAATTTTTAAAACCTAAACTACAAGGTAAGGATTTTTATTGGGAAGATGGAAAAATGGTTATGACAGAAGAATACCACATTAAAAGAGGTAGTTGTTGTGGTAATGGGTGTAAACACTGTCCTTATTGGCCACCCCACCAAAAAACTAACAAAGTATTAAAGAATAGATAAGAATATACATAGTCACCAAACTAATCTTTGAAGTATTTATTATAAAAAAAGCATGCCTAATCAAAAGTACGGTATAACATTTCCATTTACGGATAGTAATGAAGGATTTTTCCTGGGGTTAAATAGCACAACGGACGCGGAAGTAAAATCTAGTTTAGTTCATTTAATATTAACTTTAAAGGGTACCAGGTATTTTTTACCTGATTTTGGTACAAATCTTATGAAGTATATTTATGAACCAATGGATACAACAACCAGAGTAGGTATTAATAATGAAATTAAGGATGCTGTAGAAAAATTTATGCCTAATTTGGTTATTAATGACATTGATATTAAAACAGCGGAAGATATAAGGTTAGAAGAAAAAAATGATACTTCTGAAAACATAAATGATAATAGTTTTGGTTTCATCGGTGAAGATGAGAGAGAATATACTATGAGGGTAAGGATTGACTATAGTGCGGGTGACGGATTTTTTGAAACTAAAGATTTTGTTATAATAAATTTATAATATGGCAGAGAAAAAAATAGCATATACTGAAAGAGATTTTCTAGGTGTAAGAAATGAATTACTAAGACTTACCAATACCTATTATCCAGACTTAATTAAAAACGCCAATGACGCATCTATTTATTCTTTATTTTTAGATTTAAATGCTGCAGTCGCAGACAATCTTAATTTCCAAATAGATAGAACATTCCAAGAAACAACACTACAATTTGCACAAGAACGCAGTTCTTTATATAATTTAGCAAAAACTTATGGATTAAAAATACCTGGAAATAGACCATCAATAACAGTAGCTGACATATCTATAATTGTACCAGCTTTAGGCGATAAAGAAGATTTTAGATACCTAGGAAAATTAAGTAGAGGAGCTCAATTTAGAGGAGCTGGTCAAATATTTGAACTAGTAAACGACTGTGATTTTTCTACACAATATAATGTAGAAGGTATAGTTAATAGAACTAAAATACCTAATAGGGATGTTAATGGTATTATACAAAATTATACTATAGTTAAAAGAGAGGTTATTGTTAATGGTGTAACCAAAGTCTTTAAAAAAGAAATAACTGATTCTTTAGCTACTCCATTTTACGAGTTATTTTTGCCCGAAAGAAATGTTGTGGGTGTAACCTCCGTCATGCAAAAATCGGGACTAGGATACCAAACACTACCTACTAATGCCGAGTTTTTAGCTGTAAACACCAATAAATGGTATGAGGTAGAAGCATTAGCTCAAGATGAAGTATTTGTGGAGGACCCATCTATGCCATCAGACGAAGTAGGTACCAAAGTAGGTAAATATTTAGAAGTCAATCAAAGATTTACAACACAATATACACCAGAAGGTTATTTCTTTTTAACTTTTGGGGGTGGAAACCAAACATCACAAGACCTTTTAGATGATTTTGCAAAAAAAGGTGTAAAATTAAATATGTCACAGTACATGAATAATATCGCTTTAGGTAATATGGTACAAGGAAATAGTACTTTATTTATACAATATAGAATTGGTGGTGGAAAAGTATCAAATCTAGGGGCAGGTGCTATAACTAATGTTGGTAAAGTAAACTTTGTGGTTGCGGGACCTAACGGACAAATAAATCAATCGGTAGTTGATAGTTTAGCTGTTACTAACGTAACTTCAGCAATAGGAGGTGCGGACCCTATGTCTGTTGAAGAAATAAGAAATTACATATCTTATAATTTTGCCGCACAAAACCGAGCTGTAACTATAAATGATTATGTTTCTAAATTACGTATGATGCCTAGTACTTTTGGAGCACCCGCAAAGGTAGGTGTTACAGAGATTGAAAATAAGGTTATGTTAAACATACTTTCGTATACACCTGACGGAAAACTAACCTCAGAAGTTACTAGTACTTTAAAGAGTAATATCGCAACCTACCTATCAAACTATAGGATGATGAATGATTATATAGTGGTTGGACCAGCAAAAGTAATCGACATATCTTTTTTAATAGACTTAATAATAGAAGACTCTTTTAATTCTGGAGCAATAGTGGGTAATGTTGTAGAACAGGTAACTAACTATTTTAATATTAATAAAATAGAAATGGGACAAGACTTATCAATGGGTGAACTAAGAAGTCAAATAATGAACCAACCAGGAGTTTTGAACATAGTAAATTTAAGAATTTACAATAAAGTGGGTGGACAATACTCACAATCAATCACCTCACAACCTTATGGGGATGATAGTACTAGAGAAATAGCTTTACTTGATGATACTATATATGCTCAACCAGATGAGATATTACAAGTAAGATTTCCAGAGAAAGATATAGCTATAAGGGTAAGAAAACCAAACAAACCTACCTTCACCTAAACTTTACTATATTAACTAACTAATTACTTTTACTTTTAAGGGTTGAACTATTTATTTCATAGGTAGTATAAATCTATTTTAGATAATTTTTTATTATATATGGGTAAATCTTTTAGAGTAAGAACAGAAGTAGGTAAAGATAAGAATGTAACTTTTGAATTAGACCAAAAATTTGATTTGTTAGAGATTCTTAGTCTTTCTTTAACACAACAAGAAGTGTATACAAGAATGTGTGCTGATTTTGGTGTGGTAGTTGGTAGAGTTACAGCAAATAATGGTTTTGGTATCCCTAACGCTAAAGTTTCTATATTTATCCCACTACAAGCTGAGGATGAAGATAATGAAGTAGTTAAATTCTTATATCCATATAAAGAGCCATATGAAAAAAATGAAGACGGGGTTAGATACAACCTTTTAAGTTCAGAAAGAAATTTTAATTGTCATACACCAGTAGGAACTTTCCCGACACTAAACTCTGTACTCACCCAACAAGAAGTAAAATACGTGTATGACAAATATTATAAGTTTACAGTAAAAACTAATGAGTCAGGTGACTTTATGATATATGGGGTTCCCACAGGTTCTCAAAATATAGTGATGGATGTGGACTTAAGTGATATAGGTTGTTTTTCCCTATTACCACAAGATTTTAAACTTAAAGGGTTCCCAGAATCAGATTTTGATGGGCCTAGATTTAGAACAGACGCGGAAATAGATTCTTTACCACAAATTATAAACCAAACTAAAACAATAGATATTAAACCTTTTTGGGGGGATGAAGAACAATGTAGGGCGGCAATTACAAGAGTAGATTTTGACCTAGGTAATTCTGGTTTTAAGTTAGAACCGACATCTGTATTTATGGGAAGTACAGCACAAGATACTGATAAAGATTCAGTTAATAGACAATGTAAACCAAGAAGACACATGGGTGAGTTATGTAGTATAATAACACAACCAGGTATTATAGATTGTATAAGGTATACACCATTTTTTAAAGATGACCCAGCAGCTTTCCCAACATACGATGGGGAAACTTATACTGGACCCCCTCTGGGTGGTAAAGTCCCTGTACTAGAAAGATTTTATTTTGAAAATGGTGGTAGGGTAATAGATAATGACGGAGCTTTTTTAGTACACGTACCCATGAATTTGGACCATGTAATAACCAACGAGTTCGGTGATTTAGTGTTATCTAAAGACCCTAGTAAAGGTGTACCAACACGAGCAAGGTGTAGATTTAGAATTAAACCAGAACAAAGTAGAGGTAGTGCTAGACAAAGACGTTCAGGAGCACATCTAGTTCCCAACATCCGAGAATTTAATACTCAATCTAATAATGATGGTGATTGGCCTGGAATCGACCCAAGAAGTTATGCTTTTTCTATAAATTATAGTGATTATCACGGTTACGCTCAAAGACATCTAATGCCCGGTGCAGAAGATGTGTTTTATGATATGACGTTTAATAGAGTATATACATGTGCTCAATTTCATGACCACGTCAAACATAATGGTAGAAGACAGTTTATAGGTATAAAAGAGATTTTACCAGAAATGGAACAACAATGTGCAACTTCAGCAATGTTCTTTCCAGTTAATAGTGCGGTTAGAAGGATGAAATTTGTCTTATATCTAAATGATTTCTTTATAACTTTTCTAGGTTTTATATACCTCTTAGTAAATTTGATAGTAAGTTTACTAGCTGTAATTTTAGGTTTGATATTAGGTATAGTTTTATTTATTATATATGCATTTTGTGAACTATGGTGTTGGTTATATAGTTTGGTTCTGGGTTTTTATCTAGGGTGGCCATTCAATACCTTCTTTACCATAATCAATTTTGGCAATTTAATGCCTACCCCACCCCAGCTCTGTGGCCAAATAAGTTTAACAGGTTTTGGATGTGGTATTGACTGCATGTATTTTGGGTTAAGGATTGGATTCGTTTTATTTTCTTTAAGACAAACTAAATACCCAGAGTGTGAAAAATGTTCATGTAGACCATCAGCGAGTGGTGAATTTGATACATTAGCAACTAATGCACCTTGTCCAGATGGTATACCTAGCAGTGGTGCAACAACACAAATAGCACCATGTCCTGTTGGTAATGCGGCGGGTGCAGGTGGAATGGGCATTGAAATGAAATGGCAACATGATTGTTGTGGACAAGGAGCTTATGCAACCAATCCACCAACCGAAACATCAGAAGATGTGATTTGTTGTTCAAATACATACGGTTTTAATTCCGAAGAATTTTCCCCCAACACTATTACTGATGGTTATGCGGCGGGGGGTTGTTATGTTAAAATAATATGTTTTAATCCAGCATGTTTGGGTGAAAATCTAGACATGAGAGTTTTATATGAGTGGATAAAAAGAGAAAAATTAACCTCTGCTTTATGTAACGGAATAATGAATTATTTCTGGGAAAATAATTGGGTAAGTGGATTCTTATACCAATTCCAATTTAAGGCAAAATTAGAATTAACAACAAATGGGTATACAGCGTTTTGGAATGGAGAAACATATGACACTTATGCCGAAGACTCAATGTTCTGTAGAAAAGTTGTTTACCTTCATCCAATAGATAACGTTTTTTATTATAGGTCAACACCATTTAGAGTTACCGCTGCAAGTACTGGTAACTTTATAGGTGATACGGATGGAGTATGGTCTGCTTGGTTATCTCCCGGTAACCTAAGTACTGACCTACACTCTACAGGGGATATGGATAGACACATCCTATTTCCAACTACGATGACAGATATGGGGTCCAGAAACCAATGCATACAACAAGTATGTTTAGACCCATCATACGCTGAGGAATGTTCGATAACAGACCAAATAGGTAGTACAACATTCCAAAATATAACTGATTTGGTAGCTGATATCTATAACGCGAAACAATATAACCCAAGTTTCATGAAGGATACTATGTTTACTAGACCGGAAAAAGAGATTGGTGGTGATGTTGCACAGGCATTAATGCAAAATTGTATGTTAGGTGTGTTTGGATATGAAACTAATATGAGTTCTACCATTTGTGACTGTTCATCCCCTGAAACTACTCCACCACCGGTTCCTGGTATGGAGTATCCACCAATGAATATTGTACCAAATACTTATGTACCTAATGCTGTAAATGTTGATTGGAGTACCATGAATGGAGGAGGTTCAGATATAGAATGGGAACCACTACTATTTACATCATCAACACAAATATTAATGAGTGGTCAAGATTTAATTAATTGTGCAACTTTAGATTTATCCGCTAGTAGTCAAACAGTACCTTTTTATCCTTGGATTATACGTAACCCTGGTTCTGGTTTTGGTAGTACTTTTAATGATTGGATGTATACAAGAGGAAACTACTCCGTTAGAGTTGCTGTAGCACCGGCTCAAGGAATGACAGTAATACCTGGATTATCTTTAACACCACCAGTAACTTTTACTTATAATAATTTACCACCAGCATCTTCTTTTCAGAATAACATGGGATTCGATATAGGATTTACAGGAGCAACACAATTTCCAATACTTACACCAGATAGTGCGGGACAAATAAATTTCTCACAACCACTATTTTATTATTTTGGTTTGAGACCAGGAGCAACTTCATATAACACTTTTATTAGATTATATGTGGATGAAGAATTAGCGGATACCGTAGTATAATGAGTAATAGAAAAAACATAAGAATAGTAAAAGGTAGTTCCAAATATAAAGGAGCTAAAGATTTTGACGTTTCTTTACAACCACTTCTTACCTCCGAAAAAAGAACACTAATTCAAGGGGATAGAAATAGAGTATTAAATGTTGTTGAACAATTTAACTTTGAAAGAGACTACTCACAATTTTATAGGTTATATGGTAAAATTGATGTATTATTTGAAAATATAATAACAGGAAACACCTCTGACCCAGATTTTTTAGAGAGTATGTATTTTTTACCAGATTATCTAGGTTGTACTAACACACCTTGTCTAGGTCTCCCACCAGCAAGAACTTTTGATTTTATGCCTCCAGGACCTTTTGGACCATCAACTAAGACATTTAACTATAATGATTTAGTTTCTTACCAAGATAATTGGTTATTATATATATCATATGTTCACTCCGCTAACACAAGTCAACACATGACTTATTATAGTGATTATAATCTAAATCAAGGTTTAAATTTTATATCTAGTGATGGTATACCATTTGAACTAGAAGTTACAAATGACCAAGGAAAAGAAATTTTAAGGATAACAACACCAGTACCTCACGGTTTAATACCGGGTGAGTACATTGAATTACAACCTGAAGTGGGGGGTCAAACATTTGCTTTTGGTGGGGTAGATTTTATTGGAAGTATTGTGTTACAAGTCAGTGTTTTAGGTGTACTAAATACTCGAGTACAAACTTTATTTGAAGTAGATTCACTGGGTAATGAATTCGCAGGTTCAGAAAAATATATAATAAATATTAATACACGAGGATTAATTAATACAACTATTAATGCGGGTGGTGGAACCGCAATGCCACCCAAAGGTGTCGGTGTACTCAAAAGGTTCGTAAACCCAGATAACCCAGAAACTAAAAGTGAATACTACACACATGAACATAAATTAATAACTAACCCACGAGATTATACCTTGGGAAGAACAGGTTTTGAATTTGGGATATATAATAAGAAAGGTAGGGTATTTAAATCACGTAAAACACCTCCCGGGTATCCAGGTAAAACAGTAATTAGAGAAGAATTTAAATCATTTTTATGGACTATAACTGAAGATATAGATAGGAGTATGTATTATGACAATCTTAATAGACCTGTGATTGATTTATATTTGAGTATTTTTGCTAGTAATAGAAATTTAATTTGGGATTATACTAGTGGTAATTCTCCTTGTGGTTATGGTTGGGGCTGGAATTTTAGGAAAAATGGTTTTGTGGACCCATTTGTAGATAACGGAACAAACCCAACTAATATCATTCAAACTAATACGAATGGTGTGGACCCACTACCAGTTAGTGGTACTACATATAGAGGAGCTTTTGTAGAATATAACCCATATGAGATAAAAGAAAGAATAATATCAGAATTAGGTCATTCACTTAAATTTAATACAGACGCTTTAGACTCAGGAAATTACATGTACCCACAAGTAGAATCCATATATAAGTACCAACCACATCATCGTATACCTATTAGAAAATTATCGAATGGTATTAATTTTAACGACGCACTATTTACATCCCCACAGTATTCTACTTATTCTTTAGTGGAAGGTACATTTAGATGGCGTCCTTTATTACCTGTGGGTTATTTTGAAGAAGAAAAAAATGGAGTAACATACCCTTATCTTAATGACGCACACTATCCAAGTCACACACTGGAATTCACGATAGAACCGATAGGACCTATATTAACATTACCTGAGTACACTGCTAGTACTATAAATATTTTAAACATGTATACCGATGGGTGCCAATAGAATACAACTAAAAGTTTCAAGTGAGGATAGAAAGATTACTATACCTATTGGAGATACATTTGATGAGGTGGGTAGAGAACAGTTAATAACCACTTATGAAGAGGTAGAAATTCAAGATAATATAAATATAATACAAGATTTTGAAACAACTAGATACTCCTTTAATAATTCAGTAAGTGGTAATGACGTTTATTACCAATTCGAGTTTTTTAATCCAGTAACGCAATTATACGAGGATAAATTTCAGACTATAGGTTTTACGGACAATGAATTAGCTAATGACGCAAATTCTGTTGTTAGAAGTTTTTTTAAGTTTAATTTCTATGATTCACCCGACAGAAAACAACAAAAAATAATGTTTTCTAATATTATGCCTTTAAATAATTGTTTAAAAGGAGATAGTGTGCCCGTCAATCCAATGACAGATGCTTTGGAATACTATACACAAATTAGCCAAGGAATCACTATGCCTTCCTGGATACTTTACGAACCAAAAGTTAGACTAAGACCAAGGCCAGGATTAAATGAAAATTATTATATACACTGGTATAAAAAAAGAGATTTATTTGAGGGGAACGTATTTTATATGTCCTGTCAATTTTTTAACGCAAAAACAGGTAAAGTCACAAGAATGGTAAATGAAAGTCCACCTTCACCTACTGTATCTGGTACTGTAACCTATGACTTTACAGATTATTTTTACTACGAGGTACTTTTAAATATAAACCCAAATCCAACAGCTATCCCTAAATTTAGTTATAAAGTAAGAAAATATAATATAAATAATTATAACGCAGGACAAGTAGGTATGGGTTCTGAAGTAGGAACAGGTTTTCCACCAGGACAACAACCCATAAAATTTTACGAATACGTTAACCCAACACCTTAATTTATGGAAAGATTAAATTTTAGAATAAAAAGAACTAACCCGGACATTTATACGTCATTACCTTGTAGTGGAGGTACTAACTACTGGCCAATTAATAACAGTATGGATTGTTCTGGTATGAGTATGTATAACTCTACAGGGTCACAACTTCTTAATGCGTTAAGTGGTGATATAAGAACTTTTCCTTTAGAATTACGAGAGTGTTCTTTTAGTAACCCATGTATTATATTGTGGGATTTGTATACTTCTGCTAATAGTGGTCATTGTAGAAATATAGGGAATTACGCTTATAAAGCATTTTATGGGATAAATGTTGTAGATAGTTTAGCAAATACTGTAGTAACCGGGGAAAGTTATAACAATGTTATAACACTTTTTGAATCCTTAAGAGTTAACTTTAATCAACCAATTAATCTAACTTCAGAATATAATATTAATTATAATATAGGCCCTTGTAATTGTGATAATAATTTAGACCCATACCTGAATAATCTAACATTATTTATTTCACAAGATTTTAATGATATTGGGCACTACTCTTTATGGGATGGTAATATAAGTCAAAAAGATACCTTTTCTAATTTTGTTTTCACAGCAAGTACTACTGTAATGCCTGGTGATACTATAAAAATTACTAATACCACAGATTTTAGTTATTATAAAGAATTGCAAGACCTACCATTTACTATTGACTGGGGTGACGGTACAGCACCAACAACTTTAGTTTATAATAATGGTGTTGTTTCTGCAACACACCCGTATCCTCCTGGTCCACCAGTACAATATAGGATTACCATAACACAAGACACCCCATGGGGGCCCACTTCTATTTCTCAAATTATCACAGCACCTAACTATACCTATAACCAACTAGCTTCAATAGGTGGTATTCCACCTAATAGTGCTTTAACTATTAACGCATCAGGTCAAACTATAGGTACTGGTTACACCTCTGCTCCATCTGGTACTCTAGGTCAAGGTAATTACATACCGTGGGACAGTGGTACAGATATCAACGAGTACACAGGAATGACACAATTCCCAAATTGTTTTGAAGTTACAGGTGTAACAGAAAGTCTTTTGGGTGCGTTCCAAACCTACACCACAGCTAATTCACCAAACTTACCTCCCGGGTATACCTATAACACTATAGTACCTATTGGAGGTGACGTAGTTAATCCTAATACAAATAATATAGAAACAGGTATGTATGGGTATATCAACACAGCAAATGCCATATATACCGCTTATACGATATCTTCTGCAAATAACCAAACACCAATAGATTTTTATGATTTCAATAACGGAATTACTTTATATGTCGCTGACAGTTGTGGTCTTAATGCTTTGTCTTTTGGAGCATATGATTGTTTTGAATGTACCGTAGAAGATTGTGATTTTTGTGAAACAAAAGATGAATATATAGATAGGATAACTGGTGTGTGGAATTCTATTAGTTTTAATTCACAAAGAGGTGTTTGGTCACCATACACAGACTATCAAGTGGGTGATATAGTATTTGATACCACATACAATACTTGTTGTTGTTTTATGGCTGTTAAAGATATTTTCCAAACAGGCTCAACAATTTCGGATTGGGCAGGTGTACCACCTTCTATGACACTACAAGGTGTATGGTACCAAAATAATATTCCAATGGAACATATTTGGGAGGCATGTTCTTCGGATTGTGTTAACTGTCCTCCAGGAACCTCAACACCGTGTGACGATGTTACTATACAACATTGTGGTCAGAATCCAGGAGACCCAGCAGGTCAGTACGTTAATGGAGCGGCTTGGATATTACCAGGATGTTTTGTGACAGGACCAGAAGGTAATTGTTACCAAGCTTTATCAGCGAGTAGTGCAAATTACCCACCAACCGCTTTTACTTCTACCACTTATTGGGAATATGTAGGTTGTTCAACATGGATTTGTCCTCAAGACTTAAATAATATACCCCTATATGGTTGTGAATTAGTACCAGGTACTGGAATAACAACCACAACTAATGTTATTCAGGGTTATCAGTACTATGAAGATTGTAAAGATGATTTTGATGATGGTGAGTGTTTCCCTGATAAATGGGTGTGTGAAAATCAATATGATTGTACTGGATGTATTGAAATTAATTCTAGTCATTCTGCTTATACAAGTTTTGACCCTCTTAATCCATTAGCTGGACCAGTATTTAATACACAAATGGATTGTGAAGGTTGGTGTAACCCACCAGCTTATTCTTGTACAACCCCTACAGCATCAAATGCTAATGAATGTTGTACATTATTCTCTTGTGCTGAAGACGCGGCAAATGCAACCCCAGGAGTGTACACCAGTACCGTAAATAGTGTACTAGGTTTGGTACCAGGTTTCCTCCCTAACGGTTTAACACCAAATGAATGGTTAGCCGTTAATGCACAATTTTATTTTACGCCAGATTTTGGACTAGCAGCTTGTAACGCTGGAACAGCTTTTACCACTAGTTTAGGATACCAATATAGTACTTCCGCGTGTTGTGATTATTCGGGTTTTGAGTGGGATTGTTGTACTGGGTGTTACCAAGTAACTATCGGAGGTACCTACGCAAACTTACAAGAGTGTCAACAAGACCCAGCGACTCTGGGTGGTGGTATAGTACCTTGTGGTTGGTCTTGTGAAACAATAAATCAACCTTGTGTTGAATGTTATGATTGTAATTGTGGTTGGGGACCATGGGTTTCACCTACTAACCCAACCTATCCAGGATACGGTTATTCTGCCTGTACTGCAGACTGTACTCAAATTGAACAATGTTATGTTTGTGACTGTACTCAAATGACACCATGTACATTACAAAGTCCATGTGCTGGAGTAATTGATAATGTAACTTGGTTTTCCTCAGTTACCGATTGTAATGATTTTTGTGTATGTGATGCAGGATGGGACTGTTTTATAGATATTGACCCCACGAGCCCTAATTATCAAGGTCCTACATATTGTCAGGATGGTGTTAGTGGCTATTATATGGCACAAAATCTTTTAGGTTTTTCTAATCCAGCTCCAGGTTTTACGGGTTATAGTAGTTTCTCTGCGTGTTGTGAAGCAACCGAATGTTGTCACGCAGAATGTGACGATACCCTAGCTTTAGGTTCAGAACCTGGAAATCAACAACTTTTCCCACCAGGTAATTGGCCTTGTTATTATGTGCCATATTATACTGCTACTGCTGCTGCGAATTGTGACCCAACAGGTACCAACCCTTTCTTACCTTATTGTACAATGTTAGAATGTACCACTAATTTAGTTTTAAATTCTGTAGGGGATTATGTTTGTTCTGAAACTCAGGTGGACGATTGTATTTGTCCATGTGATGATTATATGAATAGTATAGGTATGGGTGGAACAGTTTTATCACCACAAGGACAATATCAGTTAGGTGTCGTCTACGAATTACATGATGTAGTTTGGCATTCTGATGCAGATTCTCCTTTATGTTGTTATGTTTGTATGATGCCGTCACTATGGGGATTCGGTGGAATAGGAACTGGACCAGACTGTATAACAACATTTGACTGTAGTTGTTTTATACCAGATGATGGACCAGCAACTAACGGTACACCAAACCCTTGGGAAACTTGTGGAGGAACACCGGGACTACCACCAACAGGATGTCAACCTTGTGGTGGAGGACCTAGTCAAACTTACGAATGTACACCAAGTGGTTGTACACCATCTTCTTGTGTTTACGACCCAATGTTTACACAAGCATCACAAAATTGTTATACGGCCAATACATGTGAAGAACACTGTAGAGCATCTTGTTATTGTGAAGACCCAGTTACAGATACTACAAATTGTGTAGTTCTACAAGATTGGGTTAATCAAAGTAATACGGGTATATTTTTTGGTGGGTACCCTACGTTCCCACCGGTACCACAAGGAGCTACACATCCTGTTTATCCTTTTATATCTCTTGATGCATGTCTTGCTTCATTATCAGTAATAGATTGTTGTACAGGTAGTACATCAGCGGATACTTGGTATTGTGATTATACATCTAATTGTGAATCTACAGCGGGTGTAGCTGGTTTAGGTTGTGTTATAGTACCACCTAATACTCCAGGTTATCCTGGACCTTTTACTAGTTTACAAGATTGTCAAGACTATTGTACATGGGAATGTGGTTGTCCACCTAATGGAATAGGTAATTGTATATTTAACGCTTTATCTGTTGCACCAACCACATACAGTAGTGCTTTTGATTGTTGGGCTGCATTTAGTAGTTGTGATTGTTGTGCACCTCCAGAAGAATGGTGGTGTGATACATACGGTGCATTAAACGGTGATTACAGTGCAGCAGTACCAATATCATCTTGTAGAAATAGTACTTATTTCGCGGGACAAACACCGCTTTATCAACAAGGGGCTATAGGACAATTAGCGGGAGGACCTACAGACCCAACAAACACTTACTTTGATGCACAAGTAACAAATAATTTTGCAGGTGTAGGATTTGCAACACAAGCAGATTGTGAGCAACAATGTAGATATTGTTGTGATTGTGCCCCTCCAGGTACATCTAATTGTAATGATGTAGATTGGGGTATAAATATGTGTCCATGTACGAATATACCTAGTGAATTAACACCATATGCGTGTGAACAAGCAACTGCTGGTTCAGCAATAGGATATCCTTGTACTTTAGCCACTACTGATTTTTATTGTTTAGATATAGTAGGGTGTTCTGCTTTTACCAGTACAAGTCCACCTAGTAGTTTTGTTTCAGGACCACATGCATCACTAATAGATTGTCAAGCAGTTTGTACTTGGGGATGTGGTGATTGTATAAATGATTGTTTTTGTGCGGGACCACAACCTCCAGGAACATGTAACCCAGTATATTACAATTATACAGATTGTGTTGTTGCAGTAACTTCATCCGCATTTTTTGCTTCATATAGTGGGTGTTGTGATTGTTATGAATGTTCCGTGATAGGTTCCATCAGTTATACTTATTTTGATGACCCGATGAATAGTTGGATGGTAGGTTCAGTTACTGTAACACCATTTACTGGTAGTGCACCAGCATGGGTTCCAGGAACAAACTACTCTATAGGGGATGTTGTAACAGCTAGTTGGGATGGTGACGTGTGTTGTTATGTTGCTGTTGATGATGACCCCGCGAATATTTGGACTTTTAATCCTGGAGCATACTATCAATATTATCTTAATGATTTAGCGACTAGTAACCCAGTATGGCCAGGACCAACAGGACCAGGAACTAACGCAAGTAATAGTGGTACATTAGTGTGGGTACCATGTAACTCAAGTTGTGGAAACCCTGTTAATAGAATTAGTTATGATTGTATACCTGGAACAACCACACCTTCTCCTGGTGATTGTCAAAGTAAAACTTTTATAGGAAATATGACTGGATTTGCACCAATAATATGGATATTAGACCCAGCAAATAATGTGCCACCAACAGATTTATTTACAGAGTATTATTATCAAGATACCAACCCTGGACAAAGTATTAGTAGTGATAGTTGTTTAGGGACTGTTTCCAATCAAAAATATAATATACCAACTACGATGTCCTTTAATTTTTGTAGTAACGATGCAACTTTTAACGCCAACTATATGCCAATGGCCTTCGTGAGTAAACAAGACTGGGTCAATCAATTAGTAAATGCTGGGTTAGCGGCAACAAACGCAATGAATTTTACCCAACTAAGAAGTTTACTTAATAATGTTTGTGGACCAATAAATCCTACCGCTTCAGCGACCCAATGTCTTTGTCCTACTACACCATGTACTTGTGTACCGGTAGTTGGTATTGGTGGACAATATGCAACACAAGGACAATGTAACCAATCATTATTAAGTGACCCATGTTGTGGATTTTGGGTTTGTGAAAATGTTTTAGCACCTCAAACAGGGTCCCAATGTAACTGTATCTTTGATACGAGTATTACAACCTATAACCCACTAATTCATTATTATAATCAAACTGATTGTGAAAATGACCCAACTACTTGTTGTTCAGCACAAACACAAACTAGATGGACTTGTGACCCAGTTGACTGTAACTGTATACCAGATGTCTTTGGTGTATACAATACTCTACACGATTGTGAGACTGACCCAGGAAAATGTTGTTGGACCGGTGTAACACCTGAAACGTATCAATGTAAAGTAGGTAATAATGGTTTATGTAAGTGTGTACCAGACCCAACGGGTCCATACACGAGTCTTATAGATTGTCAAAATGACCCATTAAATTGTTGTTGGACTGGAATGACCGGAGAGACTAAGTATGATTGTGTCTCCAACCTTAATGGTTTATGTAAGTGTATACCAACCCCAAATGGTCCTTATCTTACTTTAGCAGAATGTCAACAAAGTCACACGTGTTGTAATACTGGTATAACTTCTACAACCAGATACGATTGTAAAAAAACAATTTCACCAACTTTAGGTCTTCCAGGACAGACAGTGTCAACTGTAGATTGTGAATGTATACCAGCTGGACCATTAGGTCAATATGCAAGTTTAGCTGATTGTTTAAATGACCCACTTGATAATTGTTGTTATACAGCCACTACTGTATCTAAATGTGAACCTTGTGTGGGGACAGTAGGTCATGCACTGATACGAAATGAATTCACAGGAATATGGGCTCCTTATTGGACAGGTTCTATGGCACTCCCTACTACGAGTAACGCTCAGGGTGGTATAACCACATGGGCACCAGGATTAATTTGGGGGTATAATGAAGTTACAGAAAGTCCATTAGATGGTTGTTGTTATATTTCTGTAAAGAAGTTTGGAGATGTTGTCGACGCTACAAGTTTCTACGACCCTTCTATATGTTATAATAACTTTATAAATGGATTAGCGTGTGATGGAAGTACCATGTCAGCACCAACACCAGTAACCCAAATTCAAAGTGTAAATTATGGTGATATGTCTCCTTGGTGGCCTTGTGATGAAACTTGTGGAGGACGTTCACCAAAAGAGTATGAATGTATAAACGGTAGTTGTGTAACCCAATTAGGTGGACAATACCAATCACTAGCAGACTGTCAAGCGAATTGTTGGGATGGGTGTGACGAATGTTTAAATAGTTTAAGTAGTTATTTTAGTTTAGTACCACAATACACCCCAACCCACATTGGTTATTGGAGTTCTAGTATTATGGGCTTTGTAGTTAATGAATGTGTTATAGACCCAGAAGATGAGTGTTGTTATTGTTGTGTATTGATAGATGAACAAGGTTGGTTGAGTGCAGGTGGAAACCCTAATAGTTTAAGATGTGATGGTGGTATAGTACCAAATCAAAATGTAGGTCTTCCACAATCAGCTTGGGCAGGTTGGCAAACTTGTGGTGTTGATGTTAATGGTGATACTTGTTTTCCTGATGGAGAGTGTGAATGTTGTTCACTACACTTAGCACCATATCTAGGTATTTGGCCTATAAGTTGGACATTATGGCCAGGTAATGCTGGGCTTTGGAACTACTCGTATAATGACTGTGTAACCAACCCAACAGACGGGTGTTGTTATTGTTGTGTAAATCCAAATAATGCCGATAGTTCTACGGACCATAGTGATACCATAGTAGCAAAAAAATCAAATTCTAACGTATCTAACATACCATGTCAAATAATTAATGGTACTTTAACAGATATAACTGGAGCATGGATGAATTGTGGGTGTGATGAAAATGGTGACAAGTGTCCACCAGTAATATCTAATATTACATGTTATAAATGTGTACATTCACAAAATGGATGGGCTATTCAAACAACATCCGTGTCATCATTACCATGTCCTCAGGGATGGTCTACTGTACCCCCTATTTGTGGTATACATCACCACACACATATGTAAAATGGATTTGGATAATTAATAAATATAAATTAGATGTTAGATATTTATAATAAAAGAATATGGGTTTAGGTATTGTAAAATATAGTGGTTGTATTCCTCCTTTAACAAAAGAAGAGGTATTAATGAATGTTTGTGAGAGACCTGAAACACGTTCAAATATATTTATCGAAAGAGGTAAAATAACCGTCTTTGAAAGACCCCAAAGACTAGATTTAACCCCAAATATGGGTGAATTGACGTTACATGGTTATGGGTTTTATAAAATAGAAAAAGAAGCGTAATAAATGGCATTAGGAGCATACGGAATAAAAAGACCAGCAGATGTACGACCAGAGGACGCACAAGTCCTAGTTCATTTTCAACCAGACAGAAGTGCATCGAGCAACTTTATAATAACTCAATTACCAGCGACTCAAGTACTTGCACCACACTCTCACAATACCAGTACTGGTGGTAACCCTAATGAAATATTAGGTGGATTGTATGATTTAAAACTACCTTCTTCAGTGTTTGCTCAAAAAGGTATATACACTGTTTATATAAGACCAATAGAAATAAGAACAACTATAATAGATTGTGGTATATTATCATCATTACCTAACGTAAAAGGTTTAGTTTTTGATTTAAATGCTATACCTATACAATTTAGAGATAGATTTAGACCATCTGAATTAGTTGGTTATAGGATAGAATATTTAGAGTTAGACGGTTCTAAAAAAAGTAATTTTTTCAGAATTGTAACATCTAATTTTTATTGTGAACCAGTAGCAGCAAAACTAACAAACCCTAATCAGATATCACCAAGGTATGTATATACTAATAATAGAACTAATTTAGTTTTTTGTACTTTAACACCTACTAGTGCCCCATCTAACAATCCTAACGCGATACCGTTTATTGGGCAACCAGGACAATCAGTCATAATAACTAATACATTTTTTAACCCACTAGCTTTAGATATTGAAATGGTAGACCATGACTTTGATACCTTGGCTATCGCTCTGTACGGTAACCAAACTAAGTCTATAGATAATGGTATATACACATTATATGACCTAAGTGGACTAAACAACATCTACCAACAATATGACTTATACGAAGTAAGAGATGCATTTAACGACCAACTATATGAAGTTAGACAAAATAGAGGTAACAATATAGATTTCAGTCAAGCGTTTAATAATATAATAGTTAATCAATAACGAGGATGGCTAGTAAGAGATTTAGATATCCCCCAGCACCACCTAACGGTCTAGGTACCTTTAGTGATAACTTAGTGGGTAATCAATTTACGGATGGTTCATCTCAGATGACTATGGGTAATTTCTCTACACCACAAAATTACAGTAGAAGAAATAGTACGAATTACAATTTAGGTGGGTTTTCAGCACCTATAACTCTAGAATCTTTAAATATTACTGATTTAGAATTAGCAAAATCTTTAGCTAGTAATAATTTAGAAGTTTATATAAATCACGACACCTCTGATTTAACTAATTTTGTTTTATATGGTTCTTTAAACAAAAGATTAAAAGTAGCTACAGAAAATATAATTAATTTTTTTCCTGGAGCCTTATTTGTGGACGGTGTAGATATAAATTTAAATACTGGTAATACAACAGCCACCAACATCATATACGATGCGGGTAGAGACCAAACGACATTTAGAGTCAATGTAAATTATCTATCAAACCCGTTTAATATAGAATTTACAACAAATGGTAATTTAATCACACAACACCTCAGTAAAGAACAAATAATTAATAATCTAGAACAATTTGGTCATACTAGTAATACTATTGTAAAAATAGCAGATGGTAGTGTCGCATCAATAAGAAATTTAACAACAGAATATAGTAAATATGTGTTAACATTTAGTGGTAGTGTAACAGATAAAGAATATAAAATTATAAATTTAAAACCACAAACTACAACAACAAACTATGTTGAACTAACAGTAAAAGGTTCACCTTTAGGTACAGCTACTACCACAACCACCCAGTACTACATAAAACCTAATAAAGAAGAAAGTGAAAAACAATTTCAGGAATTTGGTGATGTGGAATCATTTCTAGTAAATAGAGAATGTAACCCCATATATACAGCAAAATTTAAATTATTAAAAGAAACAGACCAAGGGGTTACTTATTTTAATAATGAGGAAATTACTTGGCCTTTAGAAGATGCAGTAAATCTTGATATTACCACAAGTTCTTATACACAATACTTAACTAGTTTAGCAAACCTAGGAGATGAACTAGACACTCAAAAAACTAATTTAATTTCTAGATTTTTAACAGCACCAGTATTAAAAGAATTTGATACTAGTGGTCAAAAAGTAGAAAAAACATTACAAATATATGGTAGAAGTTTTGATGATATTAAAACTTTTGTAGATGGTATAGCATATATGACTAATGTAACATATGATGGTAAAAATAATATACCTAACAAATTAATTAAAAATTTCGCTAAAACATTGGGTTGGTCCACACCGTCAACACTAGATAATACTAAATTTTTAGACAGTATACTAGGAGTATCCAATCCAACATATTCAGGTACAAGTATTGGTAAAACTCCAGCACAACTTGACGTGGAACTTTATAGAAGAATTTTAATGAATACAGCGTATCTTTTTAAATCTAAAGGTACAAGAAAATCTATTGAATTTATGTTAGGGTTATTGGGTGCTCCACAGGCACTAATAGAGTTTAATGAATACGTAGTATTGGCAGACTCAAAAATCCGTTTAACAGAACCACTACAATATAAATTTGGTGGGCCAGAAGAATATAGTGCATTTACTGGAACTTCAGGTTTCGGTGTGTTAGCAGACAACACGAATACGGGTTGGGTATCACCAAACTATTTTAGACCAGAAAATAGATTCACCAAAAGATGGTCACAAATATCAGGTGGTTCATATGTAACAGAAACTATTAAATTTAGTCCCGTATTATTTAGTATGGGGGTATCACCAGCTTTTTATATTTCTACAGGGACAACAACCCATCCATTCATCAGATACACAGTAAGTGGGGGTCAAGGGGATTACCCAATAGACGAACACGGGTTTCCAACCAAACCAAGAATTACCAACAATTACTTTTTTCAAAGAGGAGCTGGATGGTACGAAAGAAATGAAGAACATAAATCAGAACTAATACTAGATGAAGATACGTCTATCCTTTCAGGTTGTACCCCAGTAATTAATAATAAATTTGCTCCATTTACTTGGGGTGGATTCTGGACTAGAGGGCAATATTCCAATAATTTAAAATCACCATATTTGGATAGATTTAGAAGATTTCCACATATGTCTTTTGGTTTTGGTTTAACTAGAGTTATAGACGACAAAAAATCTTGGTCACAACAATCTCCAGGATTACAAACAAGAGATTACACTTTTAAAAATAGAGATGCCTACTATCAAACCACTAATGAAAAATTAGTATTAAATGTAAAAAATGTAGAATTAAATTTAAATATTGGACAAGGTTTAAGTTATGATGTTTGGAGACAATCTGCACAAAGTGATTGTTTTTTTAGTGGGGGTTCATTACCATCATTATATCCTAATTCAGGTGGTACATGGGATTCTACAAATCCTAGGTGGAATGCAAAATTACACGACTTCAAAACCTTTAACCAACACTTTTGGAAAAATTTTATAGACGCTAAAAATAGAATGACCATAAGTGATGGAAAAACCGGGGGTTACCCAACACTACAACAAATGTATTTAGATTACTTAAGAAATAATTGTGGTGATAATAACAAATATACATACAATAAAATGTTGGAGTACGCTCAATCTATGGGTGACTATTGGGTTAAAATAATTGAACAATTAGTACCTTCTACTACATTATGGTTAAGTGGGGTAAAAGTCCAAAATTCAGTATTCCATAGAGATAAGTTTGTGTATAGATGTTATAATATGACAGGGACGACCATAGTCAGTGCACTAACAGGGCACTTTACAGTATCCCCAACAGGATACACGTCTTTTCCAGCACCACAATACCAACTAAGAATATCAGAAACTACACCCCCAACACCACCAACAGTGGGCACTAAATATTATAACAATATATTAACTGGAGAGACACCCAACCCAATTTCTAGTTATGCTAACTCGTATAATATAGATAATAGGGGGCAGTTATTCGGTAGTAAAATAGTAAGTGAAGTTACTAATTTATTGAGTGATAGATTTATAGGTAATAAAAGAAAATATAGAACTAACTCATTATTTACAAAACAAGGTAGTATAAATAATCTTTTATGTATAGACACTTTAAAAAGTTATGAAGGGGTGGATAGCTGGATAATGAATTATGATTTAAATCTAAAGGGGGATAGCCCCATAACACCATCAACAGGTGGACCATCATTAACAAACCCAACTCGAGGAAGTGGAAATATTCCATCTACACCAACTACCGCTTCTGGTGGTGGAGGTGGTAGTATGGGTGGTTATGGTGGTGGTTCTTCTGGTGGAGGAGGGGGCGGTTATTAAAATATATCATGGGAATTAAAACATATAAAAATAAAGTAGATTTAAGAGTTTTAGCTGATAAGTTAGATTTTGTATTTTATGTATCAGGAACCGTAGATGGTGTCGGATTTAATAAAAGAAAGTCTTTTACTTGCACATATGACACTACAAGACCAGTAGAGGCTGTGATGAAAACAGAGACTAATGGTATGGAAAGATTATTTTTAAAATTTCCTCGAAGTCATACAAAAATAAAGAATTATAGTAAATTATTAACTATAGCTGAATCTGATATAATATTAGAAGTTTTTAATAATAAACAAGGTATATATGGTTTCGAGAGTGTTAAAGGTAAAAAATGGGGAGCTTTTCTTTCACACCCTAATTATTTTGATGCTAGTCCTTCTTATGGTAGTCGTAGTGGTAGTGGTGCCCTAAAAAGTTTTGGTAGGAGGATAGGAGGTAAATTACACGCCTTACAAATGGTGGTACCTAATGTAAGAATGAACAGAAAAACACTCCAACAAGTTTCATTTGATTTAGATATTCTTATAGAAAATGAAAATCAATACATAAATACTTTAGGTTTAAAAGTAAGTAAAGATGAGGTTATAACTGTGGAAGGAGCAGTTATGGATGTAATCCCACCTAAACAAATTATAAACCAAACACCAAATATAAGACTTGAAACTACTTATATTAATTTAACAAATAAAGATTTAGCTTCCCGAGAGGTTATTCACGACTATAAAAAACAATTATTACCATTTAATGCTGAACCAGAATCTATAAATCTAGTAGAAAGTAAAGTATACGCGGTAGAAAACATACTTAACCCAGATGTTAACTTAACTAGTGTTAATCTAACACCCAATAATGTTGTTGAAATACCTTATAATGTATCTAGAATTGTTTTTGACAATGAGATTAAAGAAACTAAAAAATACTTTAAAGATGGTAAAGAGATATACCAGTTAGATTGGGCACAAGAACTATTCAATAATGATAGGGTAACAGATTCAGATAGATGCTATTCATTAAAATTCGCTAATAAAGAACAATTAGTAGCTTTTTCAGAAAAACTAAAATCACAACAAATTGGAAATATAGAGAGTTATCCTATTATAAATGAAGATGGTAGGTCAGGTTTTGTTAAAAGAACCTATAGTAAGATTTCACAATGGGTGGAAAGAACACTACTAGACCAGTTTTCAGATGTAACTTTTTCATATTTTAGTGATGGGTTAATTAAAACTATCCTATGTTGTCCCCGAAAAAAAACATGGATTAATGGGGATAAAGGTACACAATCTAATCTATATACTAAAGGTGGTGAATTTTTATTGAATGGTCAAAATTACGAAGGTTATTATCATAGACATGAGGGAATACCTATGGTTGGTAAAACACACTCCAGTCAACCACATGAAACCTTAACCGAATTTTTTAATTATGCACCCATTAGTGCTAATAGTAAAACAGATTTTTTATTTACCACATATAGTAATAAAACAGATTCTACATATTCAGGTTTTACAACTACAACAACTGATAGATACAAGTCTAATGATACTTATGATTTATTTATAACGGGAACCACTTTTTCCGCTGGAACTAGTATACCTATATCTAATATAGTTACCCAAAAACAACTTCCACTTATTGATGATTTAACACACGACTATAGAGCATATTCTTTTAATGAAGTTTACAAATCAAACGGAGGTAATGTTATACTAAATAATTCAGTAACAGGAGATTACTTTACATACACAGCCACCACCAACGGAATTTATAGATTTACCTATAAGGCATATTTAGATGTAAAATATACAGATACTAAATGGTGTGATTATTTGACGAGAGCGTATCCTTCAGGTATGACAGGGAATTACCCAAGTACTGACTATGAAATAAAAAGACTAATAAATACTTCTATTATACAAGCGGGGGAAGGAGAAACAAAAACTGTAGTACAAGACACTAATTATAAATTTCATCCAGGATATAAATTTAAAAGGAGGGACGAAGAAATAGTTACAAACATCCCAACCAATAGTGGGTTACTTAATTTTAATTTTACAGTAACTTTAGATAAATATAATTCAGGTAGTACCGCTACTACTACACTAAAGAAATTTAATGTAACACGAAGTAAAATATTTGGTGGAGCCAATGCTTATCTAACACTACCTGTTAGTCAAAATGACAAATCTTTTAGTGGTGATAATGTTTGTATTTTAAGTGGTGTTTCCTCCTCTACCATTTTTCACAGACAAATACCAATCACTATAGATACAGGTCTTATAAATTTATTAAGTGGACAATCGGTGACTTTAAATTATGATACTAATTGGAGTGCAACTTCTAAATCTAATTATTTTGGTGAAACGGGTGGTACAACTAATTTAACTATTAATCTAGGCCATAAATTAGATGTTTCAGGTAATACTGTGGAAGCACCTTGGTTTAGAGGAGTAAAAGTGGGGAACTATTTTACAAATAAAGTACTATTCTTTGACTCCACCAAAAAATCAAAAGCTTTTAACATGGTTAGTAATCAGGAAGTTAGAAAAGTACATTTAGATGGTAGTCTATATTTGACAGATAAAGAATGTGGAAACCTTATCAGACCAACAATCGATGAAACTAACTTTAATAGATTAACATTTATAGATAGTACCGGACCTAATCATATGTTAGTTTGGGATAAAAAACTTAATACACCTACTAATAGGTGGCAATACCTTATAGAAAATAATCAAATTAAAGATTACACCCTAACACAAGGTAATAAGCAAAATATGACATTTATGAAAGACGATGGAAAATTCTGTTTCTATCTACCAACCTACAACATGGATTACGGTGGAAAATGTGACTTTACTTTCCCACAAACAAATCAATCATATGTTGTAGAAAACACATTTAAAAATATGTTTGGGGATAAACTTAAACATTATATTGTGGTAACACCAGATTGTAATTTTTATAAACCTTGTTCACCAGCAAAAGTTAACACAGCTTATAATATTTTACATAAAAATACACCAGAAAATTGGAGACTAGTTAATGTAAATAAAAAGATAAGAATAAATGGAAAGGAAATAAAAATAATATCTAGTCATTCTCATTATAATCCAGCACCTTTAACCTTAGCTGGAGATTTCAAATGTCAATATTATTGTAAATGTGGTCAAGATATCTCTGAGGAAATTGGAATAGACCCAATCTATGGTGTTAGCGATGTTTACACTAATTTAGAATTATTAAATTGTGAAGAATGTTATAAAGAGGCAGAAATTCATTGTAAAAGTCTATATCAAACTTGTAAACCTGTAATGGTTGGTAATTGTGATAGTAATGACTTTATTATAGAAGCAGATGGTACTATAGTTAAGAAAGCACCTATTGGTACAACATTGATAAACAATGCTGGGGTAAGTAGTGTGGAAGATGGGGGTGGAACAAGACCACCTATTGGTGAACCTGGTGGTAAACCGGACCCAGTAATTGAGGAAGAGGAAGTTGGATTAGAGGGTGAAGGTAGGGGTAGACCTAGAGGAAGACCAAGTAGTCCCCCACCTCCTGATAGAGGTAATGTTACTTATATCTGTGCTGATGGGGTTTGTTTCCCATATGATGGTGGTCCTCATGACGGACCTATCTACTCTAGTTTAGAAAGTTGTGTGGCTAAATGTGTAGCCACTCCACCTCCACCACCAGACACCCCTTCTGGTGAAGAAGAAGAAAAAGGTGGTGCTTCGGATATAACGGATGAAAGAGATGAACCTGAAGTAAAAAAAGATGAAGAGAAACCTGTAGGTAAAGATATATCCGATATAAGTGAATTTGATAGTGATAAAGAAGGAATTTGTAAGGAAGGTTACTATTGGTGTGAATCTTTAGGTAGGTGTATAAGTTTAAAAGAACCGTGTAAATAAGTAATAATATGGCAATATCTGACATGATAGAAGGAACAAGTGGAATAATCTCCCAAAACGGGAAGATAAATTTAGTTAGTTTAACGATTGAAGACACATTAAGTGGTCAGTGTGGTGGTGCAATATATAATTTACAAATTTCTGGTGATAGTAGTACATCACCTTATAGTATTAGTTGGTCAGGAATAAGTAGTTATTCAGCTACCACTTTTAATATCTATAATTTATGTGAAGGAGAATATCAAGCTGTTATTACAGACTCTACAGGTGGTACAGGTACCACTAATATTTTATTAACAGGTCAAACACAACCAAGTCTAAGAGCAGCCTTAGGTGATGATGGTTGTATTTTAGACCCAAATAAAAAATGTACTATAGCAATTTCCACATCAACCACTAAAACCCCTCGGTATAAATATGAATTAGTAAAAGACAGTAAAGTGGTGGATGTACATTATGGGTCTACTGCTGATACAACACATACCTTTACTGATGTAGAAAATGGTATGTATAGTGTAAGTGTTATTGAAAATAGACCTTTAAATACTACTGAAAGACCTAATTTAACAGGTTGTACTTACGATATGTATAATGATGGTGGAGCATATAGTGGTTGGAACATTACTAATTTATTTAATACATGGAATTCTTGGGTACCAAGAGCACCAAGGACTATTAGTTTTCCATCTACTTATGGACCTAATGACCACCCAAGTGATACCCTACAATTTGATTTAGGTTTAGGGAGTAATGGATTTGTATATGCTAGTAACCCGTATGTGTGGTTTTACACCGGAACTTCAGCAACAAGAAAGAGTGACAATAGTAAAGATTGGTATATGGGAGCAAGTGCCTTTACTATTAGTGAAGGTGATAATGTTGGTCCTTCAGGACCTACTGCATCAGCAGGTGATGTTGGTTATTTTTATTATAATACTGTTATAAATAAATTTTTAGTTTGGTGGTTTGGTATACCAGGAAGTTATGGGTGGGTTACAATAGACCCTAGAGTAGATGATGGTATAAACGGTAACCCAGTTTCACTTAGGTCACTAACCGGTACCACCAACGGTATTTCTAATGTTGATGTTGATGCAAATGATTATACAGTAAACTCTGCTGGTAATGTAGCTTTAGCAAGTGCTGTTGTTAATTATGCACCAGGTGCATTAAGAAAATTTAAATCGGCAGCATCAGGAAATTGGGGGTTATATAATGGAAAAATAAGTAGATGTTCTTACCTAAATTATACGTGGTCTACAGCTTTTAACTCTACTGATAATGATGATGATACTATTAGTATTGTAATAGCTTCTTTTAGAGATAATGAGGGACTACATGGACCTACAGGTGTGACCCACACTCTATCTATAGAAATGAAAGCAGGGTCGGATAAGTTTAGTATAAGAGATAATGTAGCTACTGGTGCTTATGGACATTACTATTATAGTGGAAATAGATTTAGAGATTGTCGTGTAAGTGGTAATTGTACTACTAATCCATATTACACTAATATTATACTGGAAAATACAGGTGCAAAAACACCGACCACTACTTCTGGTAATTGGAATGGAGAAGGGTCAATAAGAACTAGAATTACTAGAAGAGGTGTATACGGTGAACAATTTAAAATAGAATTTACTGATACTATGGGTGTTGCAGCATCCGCTACAAAAGCACCGGGAGACCCCAATCCTTATAACTCAAATTACACAATTGATATAAATTTATTAGATAAGGCAACATGGACCGGAAATACAACTAGTGCTGTAGACTGGTTAAGTGAATACGCTTTATGTAAATATTTAGGTTCTACAAGAATTGGTTTTGCTTATTCTTCACAAGAAGCTGTTAATTTCTACCACATGCAATTTACTGGTACACCATTTGAGAGTTATGTAGAAGTACCTGCTTGTGAAAGTTCACAAGGACCATCAAACTCAACTGTTATCACAGCGACCACAGCAACTACACTTAACATAACCGAAACACAATCAGTACTACCACCATCTACAACAGAACCAGGTGTGCCTACAATTAAACCACCAGTAAAAGTTACACTTCAGACAATGCCTAACCCAACACTAACTATTAATGGTTTAAATAGACCATATGTTACTTCTACAGATACTGTTGGTGGTATTCCAGATTTAACTGTATATAATTCTAGTCAATCAGGAAGTTGTGATATACAATTGTATTTTGGTGGGGAAAATGATGAAATACTTTTTGGGAATGCATACCCAAAATTTAGGGTCTATCCTTACTTGTTTGAAACAGATGAGGTAGCGACAATACCAGACTATGAAGTTATATTCGATTCTTTACCTAATTATTTTCACGAAGACTTACAAAGTACAATAGTAAGTGCTAGTACCACCCTACCACTTTCAAGTTTTACTTCTAATTCATGGCAATTTATAGTAAAACCAAGTTATATATTTAAAGATAAAAAATCAGTAAGTGACTACTGGATAGATACAGCTATTTATCCACCTAGTACTAAGATAGACATTAAACAAGATTTTTATCTAGTACTAGTAGAAAACCCACCAACACCAAGATTACATTTTGGTGAGTTTAACGTACCAACAGAACGTTCTTTATTATACACAGAAAAAAGACAACTACAAGGTTTACCTGAAGTAACAACTGCAGGATATTCTTCTTACACTTATACCTTAACACTATCAAATAAGATATCTAATAGTGGACCATTGGTTTATGTTAATGGAGTATTATTGACAGAAGGGTTTAGTGGTGTGACAAGTGGAGCTCCACAAACAGGGGATTATAGATTTAATGCGGCTACAAGAAGTGTCACATTTTATAAAGAAACGGTTAGGAATGGTGATGTTGTACAATTAGTTTATGATGCACTAGCTGATTCTTATATAGAAACTATTACTATTCCCGCTACAGTATCTACATCTAGTGGTGAAACTATATATGAAGAAAACGGATATTATTACATCAATCTAGGTAAACAAGCATCAGGTGGGGTAGCAGTCGCATTAAATGGGGTGACTCAATCACTAGATATAGATTTCCAACAAGTAAGTAATAAAAGAATACAACTCTTGAGAAATACTAGTGATTATGTAAGTGGGGACACTCTCGCTGTGTTTTATAGAACCATATACCAAACTATTTCTAGTACATTAACTAAAACACCACAAATTCCTATAATTTATCATAAAAATAATAATTTAGAAGAAATTATTGTGGTAAAAATGTATAACGAAAATGGTGACTTAACACAAGAACAAACTTATAATATAGGTGTAGAGACAAGAGGTTTAATAAGTAAAACATGTCAGTTAAATCCACCAGAACCAGGTAAGTATAGTTATGAAGTATTAGTAAATAGGGCGTATCCACTACTTAATAGAGACACTATTTATACACAATCTTTGAGCGAGAGGGTGCCATTTGAAATAAGTAGAAGTGTTTTTTACACAGATAACCCATTTAGGAGGGGTGGTTTAGAATCCTACAATAATTTATATTAATATAATGGGTTTAAATTGTAAGGGTATAAAACAAAATAAAATGTATTTATCATTAAAGGAAAAAAACTATGAGTTATATAATTAAAAACAATACACAAGGGGCGATTGTTGCACGGTTAACAGACGCCGGTAGAAAAAAATTATCAGAGGGGAAATTAAATATAGGTTTATTCCAGTTAGGGGATAGTGAAATGTGTTATAATTGTTATAACACAACTTTACCATCAGAATATGCTGGTTTAAATATTTTACAAGCAGAACACAATGCACAAAACATATTACCCTTACCTGAAAAAAATAAAGCACATGTAAAATACCCTATAAGTGGGGGCATAACTAGTGGAGATACATTTGGCCCAACAATACCACAACACATTCACGAGGAAGTGTTTAATACAGCTACCCCTAGAGGATTTTTTGAAGTACCATCAACCACTACCCCTGGTGTATATACTTATTTTACAGCTCAAACAAACTCAAACTATACTTTATCATCTAATTGGTTATTCTGTGTGTCAGCAATGACAGGAACTAGTAGTATGCAGATAACAAGTGCAAACTGTAGTACACAAAGCTACACACCCGTTAATGGTGACTTAATATCAGTTACTTATGAATTTTTTGGTAATGATTGTGCACAACTTAATTATACAGCAGCATCACAAACCCTATTCTATCAAGTACAAGCTGGAAACACTAATTCAGCACAAACCGAAATAGAATTAAATATTACAGTAGACAGAGATTTACCTAATTATACAGCAGCACAATATTCCGGAATTACCGGGGTGTGTGCACATGTAAGAGTTTATCCACCTTTATCAGCTAACCCTATGACTACTTCTAGTATTTATAGTACCGCAGCAACTAGTACATACTGGTGTAATGATACACTATCTTTTAATAATTGTGCGAGTTTAAACACTACAGATACTAAGATATGGAACATGAATATAAATTGGACCCAAACGGTAGCTGGAGTAGATACTTCCGTATATCTGGGTGATACATTCTATGGTTCTAGTGGTTATTGTGGTTCTAAAGAATATTTTGGACTTAATAGTAATAACGGACAATCATTTACAGACCAATATATTGATAGCTATCACCCAAATGTTATAGGTGGTACATTCTACTATGATTCTTTCGATAATTTACGTGTTGTTCTTCCTTCGGAACAAAAGTGTGCTGGATTCATTCATTACACTAATAATACAACAACTGATTTTTATGGTGAAAAATTCGCTTTAAAACAACAAGCATTTTGTGGTGCACAAAGTTGTATTGGGGAGGCCAGAAACTTTAAACTACATTTACCTTGGTTAATGTGGCATAAAAAGAATGCTATAGGTTCTGGTACCGGTAGTGGTGCTGGTAACGAAACAATTCTAGGTCAAACATTTTATGTTGACCCACCAGGTTATCCAGGTGCTTTTCCAGCGGACGGTAACCCACATATTATGTTATCCACCCCTAACAGCAATATGAATGATGATGGTTTAAGATATTACCATTTATGGGATGATAACGCGGGTAGCGGAGACACCCCTAACAGAATAGGTAAAGTTTTCCCTGATTATAAAATGGTGGTAATAGACGATGAAGAAGTATTGGCTGCAATGTCCTATAAATCTAATAGAAGTTTTACATTACCCGCACCTAAAGTAGAAAAAATACCAGCAGGAACTACATGTGCTACAGGATGTACAACAGGTGTAGTACAAGCACCAACAGACTCAATTTATTTAACATATATGTTCTATAATAGTGCAGGGACTTCTACAGGACTTCATTGTAATTATTACGTATATGAAACTTTAGGGGTGGGTGAAAATCTTTTTGATATAGGAATAACATTTGGTTCAGAATTCCCTTATTTAAGAGATTTAGGTAATGCTTCTGGATTACCTAATTCATTCAGTGGTACAGGTTTCGAAGCTGATAGACTATATCTATTAACACAAGTGGTGAGTAGTGGTTCTGAACCATCCCCATCTGCTTGGAAATATAAAGATGTAACATCTGAAATCCCTAATCATACGGTGGGTAATAAAATATTAGCAACAAATTTAATTAATCATACTTTTTATTTAACAGGAAATGATACCGATAGTGGTTGTATATACAACACTGTATCTGCTATGACCACTTATAATTTAAATGATTTTATAACCATACCCCAAACCGATGAAACTCAGTTACAATTTGGGGACGAATACTTTTTTTACGGTACTATAGAAACAGACATAATGGCAACAATATATGAAATGAGACATGTAGTACAACTAGGGTCAACACAATACTTAACATCAACCAACCCAACATGGTTGGACTATAGCGCAGTCCCATCCAACCCAGCAGTAACACCAAAAATTACTGAAATTGGTTTATATGATAACGAAAATGGGTTCCCAGATTTAATGGCTATTGCTAAATTGCAGTCACCAGTAGATAGAACGGGTACACAGCAATTTACAATATCTATTGATTTTTAATGGCATACTTAGACATACATAATAATACACTATCGGGTAATACATTTAGATTATATCTCTCAGACTATGGTAAATTCACTTTAGCTTCTACAGGTAGTTTATATCATTCTATTGAAAAATTTGGTTTAAGTGATAGAGATATTGATTATAGAAGATTTACTACTGGAGGTACATGCCAAAGTGAGAGTGGTTTAAGTGCGTTAAGTAGTTCATGTTTTTATGATTTACCTGATTCTCGAGGGGGTGAGTTGACTACAATGTCAGGTGGTATAGTTACATACGGTAGTGTTATGGTAGGGCCAAGATATGAAATACAAACCGGACTATCTAAACTACTGAATACTAGTTTAGGCGTAGCACCACAACCTTCAAATATATGGTTAAAATATAATGCTCGTAATAGACCCACAGAAATAGAACAACCAGATAGTGGTATGTTTAATACGTGTTGGAAATTAGGTCATTCTGTGGTAAGTTTTTTTCCTTCATTTTGTTGGACATGTGCAGACTTTAATCATGATGGTGAAATAGACGGAGACGACTTAAAAATATTTTTAAATTTAATGGGTAATGAAAAAGATGGGACCCAACAACTAGTAGGTGATTTTAATGGTGATGGTTTAGTAGACATGGAAGATTTTAATACATTTATTAATTGCATGAAACATAGTGGGAAGGATATAATGGATTTCTGTGTTGATAAAGAAGTTTTTTGTTTACTTTGTGAACATCTGGGTAAAGATTCACCATGTAATGGTGATTGTATAGGATGTATATAATAATAAAATAAATTGGATAACTAGATAATTATATAATAAGAGAATACTAATATGGGATATATTAATAGTGCAACAACGACAACAATACGAATACAGTTAACAGAAGATGCTAGAGAAAGGATGTTAACCTCTTCTAACTTTATGGGGTTATTCGATAAGTTTGGTATTTCTGATAGTGATATTGACTATAGAAATACACAAAAACACGCGGATACTACAACAACTAGTAATGACTCTGCACAATTAGGTTTCTTACCAGATGTGACAGGTAATGATAGTACTTTTAGAAATGCGGTGAGTAGTGGATACAAACAAAAGGATTTGGTTCATGTAACTCCAGCTAGTAGTAATGTTTTAACTAGCCCTAAAAAATATGTCGCACTAGGATTTTTAAATAAAGATAATAAAGTAGAGTACTATAGAGATAACGTAGAAATAGATGTTTACTTACACGATTATTTCGTTCTATGTAAATTATTAACATCTAGATATGTAAGTGACCACAAACAAGTGCTATCAAGTAACCCAACTACCATCACAAATTCTTTTAATACTTATTTTAGTGACACTTTAGATGTAAAAAACACCACTGATTACGACCAATTACTTAATACTTTGTCGGAATATGGTGTTACACAATATTTAAATTTTTGGGATTCTATTAAACTTTATGATGGAACTTCATTACAGGCGGGCACAATAAAATTAGTAGCAGACAAAGATTATTCTTACTATAATGCATTAGCATTAGCAGGTGGTGCATTTATGAATAGAGGTGAACATACTGGGATTGAGTATGCTGGAACCAACATTAAAGGTACGAAAATGGCATCACCATTTTCTATGGTATTTACACCGGGATTAAATGAATCTTCTTCACGTTATGTGAGAGGAACGGGTAGTGCAGGTATAGGTTTTGCAGCTTATGACACTGGTTATATAAATGTTGGTGGTCTAAGTGCTTGGGATAGTAACACTAACGCTTATCCTATGTTTAATATGAATAACAAATTAAACGGGTGGTCTAGTGACGAGTACGATATTAAATCGGTTTTTGTTGGGTTTGTGACTAGTATAGATATGGAAAGTGTGGTAGCTTCAAGTACAGGAGGGTTTGGTGAAAAAGGATATGATAACATAACAACAACTATACCAAGTGCAAGACTAGTACTTAATGTAGCAACGAGTGATTTAAGCCCAACATACTACCCAATTAAAATAGAAAGATTAACAACACAAGTAGGTGGTTATATAGATATTAACGGTAGAGAAAATAAGGGTATACAAATTACTGAAACAACTAACCCTGTAGACACATTTGGTTTAATGTTAGGTTCTTTAGAATACAGTTCTAGTTGGAATAGGTCTCAACAAGGACTACTAAGTTCTTCCCCATACTTTAATCTATACCCTTCAAAGGATAATGCAGGAGTAGCTGTCGCAGCAAGAGTATCTTCACAACAACAACCTTATTATACCTTAGCTACTAGAATGATGAAAATGGCGGATGATATCTTTGTCAATGTAGGGGGTCAAAATAATAATTTTTGGCAAACAGACACATATTCTGGTGGATTTAAAAGTGGGGTTAGTGGGAATAGTGTTACAGACTACAACATATCAATTCCTATAAGATGGCAGATATTTTCTGTAGCTGACCCAAGTGCGGCACCTTGTACAGTCACCGTTAGATTTAAATTTAATAAAAAAGCTGTGACAAACTCAATTTCTTACAATAATGTTGATTCACAAAATTATTATAGGATATATGATAACGCCACACTTAAATGGTATGGAGAAGCAGGTGCGGACCAATCTTCTTTCTCAGATGACCCAAGAGGTCATGGTTACACAACAGGTAGTACTTATGCTTGGCAAACAGAAGGTGGTAAATCACTTTATAGAAAATTAATAAGTGGACAAAAAATACAAATATAATTATGAATACGAGAGCATTAGAATTTTATAGAAAAAATAGTAATTACACAGAAAATAGTATCAAAGCAGGTACTCAACAATTAATGTACTTCGATACTCAATCTATCCCTGGTGGTGGTAGTAGATTTGTGGATTCTGTTAGGTCTAACAATGGATTAAAATTTTATGGTACTCCAGGTGAATATAGTGCTAATTTTAAAGCCTCAAAATATATCACAGCTTTAACACCACCTAATAAAGGTAAGGTTATGTTTGTTAATTATCCTAACAGTAATACAATATCTAAAAAAGACCCTTTTCCGGGTATACAAGAAAATGATAACGGACGTTCAGATGGAAGTCCTTTTCATATGGTAATGCTTTACTTTGCTGGTAAGAGTTCATTAACTTTGGATACAAACCCTAACTCGACTAATTATAAAAACTGGATTTAAAAATGGGAAAACTTAAAAAAATACAAAATAATCAAAAAAGTATAAAAACACTAGTAGTTCCTTTTAGTGGAAACGGGTGGAATACAATAAGTGGTAGTACTTTAAAATTTACCGCTGCACAAAGAGACCCAAATAACGGAAGAGCTTTTTCCAATTTATATTCATCATTTTCTTTACCAGCAATTTCTGGTGATGTAACAGCTTTCGAATCAACATGGGCAAGAAATGGGGTAAGTGCTCTAAGTCAAGATGATATTATTGTGGTAGATATACCTAGTACTGAATATGGTACCTTAATAGATGGTAGAACTGTAAAGTTAATGTTCCACAACGATACTGGTGGTACCTATACGTTATATAGTTCTTATTATGACCCACTACCTACTTCATCGGACAATTCAGACGCGGCAGAATATTTCGGAAATCCAACTGTTCCAGGTAACATACAAGGAAGTCCTGGTATGGCATCATCTAACGTAGCTTTCTTATTTTGTGATGATATTAGAAAACCCACATTAGCTAGTTCCGTAACAGCATTAAATAGTTGGGCAGATGGATGGCAGATAAATGTAATACCTAACGGTTACCCAAATGGTGGTACTGATAATTTTAGATTTACAGATGTGGTATCAAGTTCTAACACACCTAAAGCTTATGCTCAATCTCAAGATTTACCAGTTGGTTTAGTTTATTTAGATAAAGGGTTTGCAGTAATTACTGACCCGACACTAAGACAACACTTTGATTTTTCTGGAGCATCTTCAGCATCTACCGAATTATACGACGGACCATCATCTGCATTTACACAAATATTTTATACAGCCGGAACATCCGCATTTTGTAGTTACTATTCTTTTGAAAAAGAAATTCAAATACAATTAGATTTAGTGGCTGGTTCGGATGAATTCTATATTACTGAAAATCAAACAGCGGCAAGTGCAGATGCACCTTATTATGGTGCTGGTGGAAAAGACACTGGAATACAATTTAAAACACCTTTTGGTGATATACAAAGTGTTTGGAATCTTTCTGATGTAAGTTCTACCTATATAACAGAAATAGGTTTGTATGATGCACAAAACAAACTATTAGCCATCGCCAAACCAGATAGACCAATAGAAAAAAAGAAGAACACCCCAACCACTTTACAATTGATTCTTACTTTCTAAATTTACTATATGGAAAAAATAGGAAAAACCCCTAAAGTATTAGGGTTAGATATATCTACAAAAACAATAGGTTGGGCACTTTTTGACATTCAAAGTGAAGAACTATTAGAGTTAACACATTTCTCCCCTAAAGTAAAACCAAAAAAAGAGGATAAAATTGAAGAAATGTTAGTAAAAGCTGACCACTTTAAAAATAAATTGGTAGACTATAAAAACATAGGAATTACTAAAGTTATAATTGAAGAACCTCTAATCAACTCCAATAATATTCGTACGGTAGCAACTCTTATGAGGTATAATTCTTTTATTACTAGATGCATTTATGATATTTTAGGAATCGTACCTAACTTCATATCTACATATAACTCTAGAAAATTTGCCTTCCCAAACCTAGTACAAGAAAATAGTAAAGGAAGAAAAGTGTTATTTGGCGGGTATGAAATTGGTTGTGATAAAAAACAAATTATATGGCAACAAGTATCTAATATATTACCAGAATTAGCATGGTCTTATACGAGAAATAATACACTTAAGAAGGAAAACTTTGATATGTGTGACGCTTACACTTGTGTTTTAGGTTATATGAAACAAAATAACATTTGGTAATTGATTACCTATAAAAAATTCCATACATTTACCATATGGAAGATTCACCACTACTATTAGAATTATTACAGGATGTTTTAGGGGAAATAAATTCTCACTATCCGAATAAAGGACAAATATCTTTTGATTGTCCTGTATGTTCTTATGACATTAAAGGTTTAGATAAAGGTGACGGTAAAGGGAACTTTGAAGTAAACTACTACCAAGGAGTCTATAAATGTTGGGCTTGTTCTGAAACTTATGGTACCCACGGTTCTTTAAACAAACTATTTTTAAAGTGGGGTAGTAAAAGTAATAAAAGCACTTGGAGACTTATAGGTGGAGACTTTATTAAAAAAGTAGAAAAAAAGTACGATGACGTAAAATTACCTAAAGAATATATATCTTTTAGTAAAGCGAACAAACTTACAATACCATATAAAGAAGCGTATAATTATCTCAGAAAAAGAAATATAACTGACAAGTTAATCAACCACTATTGTTTAGGATATACTACAGAAGGGAAATATAGAGGTAGAATTATAGTTCCCTCATTTGATGAAAATAATGAAATTAATTACTTTGTTTCCAGGTCTTATGTTGGACATAAAAATAAATACAAAAATCCTGAAGCAGAAAAAGATAAAATAATATTTAATGAACATTTAATAAATTGGGAAAAAGATATATATTTGGTAGAAGGTGTTTTTGATATGTTTTTTATAGATAATTCTATCCCTCTTTTAGGTAAGAGTGTGAGTGATAAATTATGGGGGAAATTGTATGATAATTCTAAAAAGAATATAATTATATGTTTAGATGGGGATGCGTGGGAAGACGCTAAAAAATTATATAGAAAACTTGAAGGTGGTAGGTTAAACGGAAGAATAAAACTCTTAAAACTACCAAAAGATAAAGATGTTGGTGAATTAGGTGGTATAAAGGGGTTAGAAGAAATAACATTACTATAAAATGAAGATTACTAGAGAATTAGCTAAATTTAATAATATAAAGTTTCATGATAAGGAACACATCTATTATTTAGATGGAATAAGAACTAAATCAGTCACTTCAATAATCGGTAAATACAAACATCCATTCGATAAGGATTATTGGTCACAAAAAAAAGCTGATGAAAGAGGAATCACCAAGGAAGAGATTTTAAAAGAGTGGAAATATAAGGCAGATTTTTCATGTGAAAAAGGTTCTGCTTTTCATGAGTACGCTGAAAATTTCTTAACTAATAAATTATTTCCATTTCCTGAACATAGAATTACTGAAGCTTTAGGTGGTGTAGAAAATATGTTAGAATGTAAAGAAGCTGTAGATAAATTAAAAAAAATGTTTACTGAGTTTTATGATAAATCATTTGGTAAACTTATACCTGTAAGAGCAGAAGTTGTTGTGGGGGATAAAGAATGGGGTGTAACAGGAATGATTGACCAATTGTTCTACAATGAAAAATCTAAAAAATTAGAAATATGGGATTGGAAAACTAACAAAGCTATAAAAAAAGAAAATAAATGGCAACAGTTTAAAGAACCTCTATCACATTTAGATGTGTGTGAACTTAATACCTATTCACTACAATTATCTTTTTACAAATTAATAGTAGAAAGAAACACAGAATTAGAATTGGGGGACAGCTACATAGTGTGGTTTAACGAAAATAACGAAACCTATAAAATTATGAAGTGTTATGATTTTAGAGATGAAATATTAAACATAATGAAAAAATGAAATTAACAAAAAACCCAAAAATAAAAATCAAGACGGGTAATTGGGGTAACGAACCAACACCTCAAGATATTATAGAAGTAAAAATAAAAGACCTAATCCAAGCAGGGAGATATGAAAATCATGTAGTCGCTGTTGGTAAAAACTCTGTAGAAGACACTGAAAAAGAAAAAAAAGAATGGAGTCAAGATACATCTTTGTGGGGTAGAATAAAAACAGCAAAATTTTTATTCTTTTTACCTGGTGGGGGAATATACCCGTGGGAAAAACTAAAAAACAGTATAGAAAAAAACGGATACCAACCAGAAAAATACGGTTATATATTAGTACGTGAAACAAAAGATAGCGATAATAGAAAGTGGTTAATTGTAAATGGAAATCATAGATTAAAGGTGCTACAAGATTTATATGGTGGTGAACACGTAATAAAAGTAAGAAGAACATACAACACACCCAGACCAGAATTTAAAAATAGATTTTTAAACTTACCACTTATGTATTTTCCAGCTCTTATATTTTTTATCATCTACTTACTAGGGTCCATTTTATTAACATCTTTTTTAATTTACTTAACATTAGCTTTCATAAAAGATAAAAACGATAGTAAATTTTATTTGACAGATGTCCACCCCCTTAAAGGTTTAGGTTTTATATACAATAAAACACCTAAACTTTATGAGTTTATAATGACCATATATTATAATTTAGGTTATGTAATTAGTAGTATTATATTGTTATTTTTTATATATCACATATTTTCTAATTATTGGTTAGAATTTTTTGTAATGACGGGTATAACTTTAGTTATTACTAGTATAACAGGTGTATTAATCGATAAATTAAACTTAAATAAAACTCCTAGTACTTTTACATTAGAAGATTTAATAAAACTAATAAAAAAGAATGATAAATAAGATAATACACTACTCAGACTTACACTTAAAATTGTATAAGCAACACAAAAGGGATAAAAAAGTATTAGAACAAGCATTTAAACTTTGGAAAGCAGAAAAACCAGACAGAATAGTTTTTACTGGTGATTTCGTACATTCTAAAAATCAAATGACACCTGAATTAATAAATCTTATGTCATGGGTTATGACAGAAACCGCAAAAATTTGTAAATGTGTTTATTTAATTGGTAATCATGATTTTTTAGAAAATAATATGGATAGGGTAGATGCTTTATCACCTATTATAGATAGTTTAAATAATGATAATATAATCTATTATAAAGATAAGGGGTGTTATGAAGATGAAAATATTTTATGGTGTGTTTACTCATTAAGAGAACATAACACCAGACCCAACATACCTGAAAGTACAGACAAATACAAGATAGGCCTATTCCACGGACCGATAGAAGGTTCATCTAATGACTTCGGTTTTATTTTTGATGATGGTTATAGTGTGGATAGGTTTGAAGGTTGTGATGTGGTTTTTGCGGGTGACATACATAAAAGACAACAATTTAAAATACCAGGTAATAAAAAAGCTTACATGGTGGGGTCTACCATAATTCAAAATTTTGGAGAAAGTATTAAAAACCATGGGTACGGAGTATATAATGTAAAAAAAGAAAAATATAAATCTTTTAACCTTGATAATCCTCAACCATATCTTAATTTTATGATAAAAGATATAGAAGATATTGAAAACGAAAAAGAAATTTTAATAAATGGTTAGTATAAATAAACAATTACAGAAAGAATTTGACTCATATTGTAAATTAAATGAAATTGACAATAGTGAGGAGTTTATAGTGAAGTGTGCAAAAGACGGACTAACCTTAGACAAATACGGTGTAGCACCCTTTCTACCCAAATCTCAAATACAAGAAGTTCCTGTAGAAAAAGAGGTAATAAAAGAGGTGATTAAAGAAATCCCTATAGAAAAAGAGGTGATAATTGAAAAAATAGTAACTAAAGAAGTGAAAGATACTGAACTTGTAGAAGAGTTAGAAAAACTTAAAAAAGAGTTACTAGACGCACACAATAAAATAAAAGAACAAAACAATAAAATAAAAGAACAAGATGATGTATTAGAACACTTCAAAAACGTAACAGTAAATAGAAGAACAAAATACATGAAAACATCTAACCTAAACGATACTTATTTAGATTAAATTATGGAAACACTTATATGGATTTTAGCAGCTTATGGAATGTCTCAAATACTAGTATATGGCACTATATTTGATAAACCAAGAAATTGGATAACTAAAAAGTCTACTTTTTTTGGTGACTTATTAGGATGTATGATGTGTACATCTACATGGGTAGGATTCTTTTTCTCCCTTACATTTTACTCACCTACACTTGCGATGTGTAGTATTGAATACGTTAACATATTTTTTGACGGTATGTTAGCTAGTGGTTCTGTATGGGGGTTAAATGCTATTATAGAGTGGTTTGAAGAAAATAAACCACCAAAAGAAGAGTACTAAAACTATTTTTTCTTACAACAACACTCAGGCCTACTTTTAGAACATCTACATAAGCTCATTTTTACCGGTTCATCACCACTATTTTTTGCAAATTCTAAAGATTTAGTAAAAGGTAAATAATAAGGGTTCCAAGAATAACCATCTTTAAATATAGCGTAATGTAAATGTGCTCCACTACTACCCCCTTCTTTATCGTGATTAGGGTTGTCCCCACCAGTTACACCAATAGGAAAACCTTGAGGTACTTGTTGTCCTACTATAATATCAGCAGGAAATACAAAATCCATATGACAATATTGAGCGGTATACCCATTTTTACATTTTAATTTAATCATCCCACCACAATTACCTACACCGTACTCACTTGCTGTAATTGTACCGTTACAAGCAGCAACTGCTGGTTGATTTTTTGCTATATCCTGAGTGTCTAAATCTACCCCATTATGTTGACGTTGGGGGTTACCAAACCTACCACACTTATACCAATTACTACCATTTACAGTACCTAGTTTGTCCCCATCCTGGGTTAACAAAGGGTTTATATCGGGTGCTGAACTACCCACACCACCTTTAAATTTTTTATAAGCCATTATTAGTAAAGTCATATCATCTCTACTAATACCCTTTAACACAGCGGTATCCATAACATCCCAGTTGATATCCTTAATATAATTCTGTATATCGAACACCTCACTTTTAATAATATCCAACCACCTATCACTCTGTTCAACAAGGGTTCTATACTGAGATTCTGTTATTTGAATTTTCATTACTAATTGATTTATAGTAATAAATATCACATATTTAACATATGGATAAAACTCTATCATGTATCATTATAAACACATTTTGTGATTTTTTTGTTAAAAAAAGAACACTACCAAGTATCATCAAAACAACTAAACACCTAAAAGATTGGGAGATTGAAATTATTATTGTTGATAACAGTGGTGATAAAGACCTTAAAAAGAAATGGGAATCATCAGAATACGCCAACATAAGTTTTATCAAATCTACACCATACCATTTACCAAAAGCCCTTAATAATGGTGTGAAAAAATCTATTCATAAGTACATAGCTATATTTCATGATGATTGTGAAATTATAGAAAAAAATTGGGTTGAATTAATGACCCAACCTCTCGATGATGATGTTTATGCTACAGGTAGTGAAATGCATTACTTTAGTAAAGATAAGAGATTTTATTATTTAAAAGAAGTTCCATTAGTAATGGAAAGAAAAAAGTTTATAGAAATAGGTGGTTATGATGAAAAGTACTACTGGGGGTTTGAAAATGTAGAACTATCACAAAAAATATTAAAAAAACATAATAAAAATATAAAAGAAATACCCATAGAACACCTTCATTTTAACGGGATGTCAACACGATTACTCCAAACCAAATATGATAGTAACATCACAACAAAAGAATACGATAAAATTAAAAGGGATTTCTCACTTATGAAAAGCAAAGAAGAGTTTAAAAATTATCCCCAAGAAAAAATAAATATTAGTATCACCCAACTTAACATCCCCTTTACACTAAAATCAATAATAATGGCATGGAACAGGTCTACTAATATAAAAACGACAAAAAACATAGGACTAAATTTAGGTTACATCCAGGCATTAGAATACTGGAGTAATAAAATAAATGTAGTTAAAATACTCAACAAAGCTTCCATACCAAAAAATCTAGCTTTTGAGATGTCACCTAAAACCAAAGAAGAGATGAATTTATTAATTAAGGACATCAAATTAAATAAAATGGGTGCACTATACTCTAAATTAGAAAAATATAAAGGAAAAGTTTTTAGGGACTACTTCTATAATTGATTAATATACTTTATTATGTTATATTTAAAACATGAATATAGACACATTAGAAAACCCTTTCATCAAAGTAACCTGGGAAGACATACCCGAAAACTTTACTCAAGAAAAAATTAAAAGAGTAAGAAGTTACTTTCAAAACAAATACAAATCTAAAAATGTAACTGTCTTAACCAAAGCTATAGATAAAACATCTGGAAATGAATTAGATATAGATTTGGAGCAAAACGTAATGGACACCAACTACCAAAGAAGTTTAATGTCACAATTTGTTATGGCTAATGACATGAAAATAGATATAGACCTTTTAAAAAGATTAGATGATAAGGTTAATATAAAAATTAGTGAAGAAGCAGACATCGACACCAAATATAAAAGAGTATATATTAAAAATATAAAATTTTCTAATTTTTTATCATTCGGTGATAATAATACTTTGGATTTTAAAGATTTGGGTGGGATAACAGTAATAGACTCTAACCCACCTAATTTTGGTGGGAAATCAGTACTAGCTGTAGATTTGATATTATTTTTGTTTTTTAATACAACGACCAAAACCACTAAAGCTATGGAGATTTTTAATAGGTTTAGAAATGTTAATGAAGTTTTTGTTCAAGGAGAAGTGGAAATAGATGGTAGTGATTATATTATATTACGTAAAATAAAAAGAAGAAAGACCAAAAGAGGAGAATGGTCTGTCAGTACAAGCTTAGAATTTTTAGAGAGAAAAAAAGATGGGTCACTACAAAATTTTACAGGAGAACAAAGAAGAGAAACAGAAAAATTCATTAAAGAATCGATAGGTACAATGAATGATTTTTTACTAACAGTATTATCAACCGCTGGTAATTTAGAATCTTTGATAGAATCAAAACCAACAGAAAGAGGTAATGTATTAAGTAGATTTATTGGATTAGAAATACTAAAAGATAAAGAAACAACCTGTAAAAAAATGTATTCAGATTGGTCTAAAAAATTAATATCTAATGTGTATAATGTTGAGGACTTAAAACAAGAAATCAAAAATTTAAATGATAAAAAAGAAGAACTAACCTCTGTAAATATAGAAAATCAAAAAAGCTTAGAAGAAACTCTAATAACTTTAAAAGAACACAATAAAGATAGAGATAAGCTTATAGGTCAAAAGATAACAGACATAGATACAGAGATAGAAAACGTAAATCCAAGACTAGTAGAGGAAAAGATAATTCAAGAAAAAGAAACTCTAGAATCTTTAAATTCAAAATTAAAAGCCTATGGTGAAAAAGAAGTTCCTGATGAAGTTAATTTAGAGATATTGGATAGAAAAACTAAAAAGAGAGATAGTGCCCTACACCAAAAAATAAAACAACAAACCAATCTAAAAAATAAAAAAAATACTTTAAAAGGATTACAAGAATCCGAAATATGTCCTATGTGTAAACAAACCCTTAAAGATGTTGACCACAGTAAAGAGATAAAAAATTTAAAGAAAGAAATAAACACACTAAGTGACACTATAGATATAGAAAATAAAACACTAATAAGTTTAGAAGAAGAGGTAGAAAATTTAACAACAAAAAAAATAATTTTTGATGAGTACGAAAAGGAAATTCTTAAAAAAGAAAGATTGATGTTAGAAGTAGAAAAGAAAAATTTAGAAATAAATGGACTAAATACTAAATTAGAAAAATGGGCAGAAAACAAAGAAAAACTAGAAAATAACACTGAAATAGATAAAAAAATACTAACATTAAATTCCACAATAGACATACTTAATAACACCAAAGACAGACTTGTAAGAGAGATAGAGTCAAATAAAAGTACAATAGAAAATGGGGAAATTAATGTAAAAGATAGGTTGGATAAAATTGAGAAAATCAATAAAGAAAGTAATGTGGATAAAATTTTTAGAGCTTATCTAACTGTTTATGGTAAAAATGGGATTATTAAAACAATAGTGAAAAGTGTGGTACCAAAACTAAACAATGAATTAATGAGGCTATTATCAGATGTAACCAACTTTATGGTAGAGATAAGAGTAAATGATAAAAATGAGGTAGAATTTTGGATGGTAGACAACACCACAAACGTTGAAAAGTTAGTATCTAGTGGGAGTGGATTTGAAAAAACACTATCTTCCTTAGCTATTAGAACAGTACTTACTAAAGTTTCATGCCTACCAAGACCTAATGTTACGGTATTTGATGAGGTATTGGGTAAAGTAAGTAATGAAAATTTAGAACAGGTAGGTGTATTTTTTAGTAGAGTTAAAGAGTATTTTGAAAATGTTTTTTTAATAACACACAATCCTTTAGTGAGAGAGTGGGCAGATAATACCATCACTATTAATAAACAAAACAATATTTCTAAACTAAATTAAATATTTATAGATATGCAAAATAGAGTTAAAAAATATCTTTTATTTATGTTTGGACAATGGGGTACCGTTGAAAAAAATTCTAAAATAATGATGAACATAAAAGACGTTATGGATACCATAGTAAGTCATCATGAGTTTAGTTTTGTTACGGGAGATAGAGTTATCATCATGCAAGTACAATCTAGAATGAGTTTTGAAGAGATAAATGACATCCTTAGGGAATTTTTAGTGGAGGATGTTAGTACATACTTTTTAATGCCTAAACCAAGAAAGTTAGGATTTAGATTAGATGATAAATTAGAAGAACACCTTTTCGGTAAAAATGATAAACTAAAAACAAAACAAATAAACCCCGAAGTTGCAAAAGCATTATCACAACAATTAAAAAACATAATAGAAAATAAATTTAAAAATCTTGTAACAGAACTTGACAAACCCGTTAGAATTAATAAAATTATAAAGAATCTAAGACCTTTAAATATTGATATTTTACTAGACAAAATAATAGACGAAGGTTTAGATAGTTTAACTAAAGAAGAATTAGAATTCTTAAATAACTATAAAAAATAATTTACAAGATGAAGTTAAATACTAAAAAATACAAATTATCTATTTTCACAGAAGATTCTTGTGATGACTGCCAAGAAACAAAAAAAATATTAAAAGAGAATAACATACCATTTGTGAATAGGTCTATATCTGTAATCACAGAGGAACAGAAAAAAGAAAATGGTGATACAAGATGGGAATACATTGACGCAGAAAGAGAACACCACCTAGGTTGGTATACCCCAGTTCTAGTTATAGAAGACGATAATGGGGAAACCACTTACATTCCCACAGTCCAAGACAAAACCGACGCACCTCTAGGACAAGCTATGGATGGTCCAGAAGATACATTAGCGGTCCTAAAACCTTACTTAATTTAAGTGTAAATTATTTGTATAATCGAAATTTATTTATTAATTTTGTAGTCTAAATACAATATACTGACAAAAAGTCAGTTATTATATTATGGTACACTAATTGTAGTATTAATTTATAAAATAATAAATAAATGGCAAAGAACACATTCATAAATCAAGCAGAAATTTCTTACTATCTAAAAGATGTTAGAAAAAGAAAAGTATTAACACCAGAGAGGGAAAAAGAACTAGCTAAGTTGATGTTAGCTAAGGATACTACCCCAGAAACTATTGCAAAAGTAGAAAAAGAATTATTGGAGGGAAACCTTAGGTTTGTCATCAGTGTAGCAAAAGACTATCAAAATCAAGGTATTGAACTAAGTGATTTAATAGCTGAAGGTAATTTAGGTTTATTAAAAGCTATAAATAATTTTGATTGGAATAAAGGATTTAGATTTATATCATATGCAGTATGGTGGGTAAGACAATCAATACTTCAATGTTTAAATGAAAATGCCAGAACTATCCGTTTACCAGTTAATATCATACAAGAGATACAAAGAGAAAAGAAAAAAGTCACCAACGAGATAGAGAATATAAATAGTAAACTCGCTCTTTTACCATCCACAATTAACTATGATAGACCTATAAATGAGGAAGGGGATACTTTAATTGACCTACTTGAAAATAGAGACGCAGAAAATCCAGAAGACATTTTTAAAGATGAGTTTAATCTTAAAACAGAGTTATTTAAATTAATGTCTGGTTTGGACGAAAGAGAAAAGAATATTATAAAAGACTATTATGGTTTGTTAGATACACCTATGACATTACAAGAAATAGGGGATGGACTAGGTCTAACAAAGGAAAGAGTTAGACAGATTAAAGAAAAAGCTTTAAGAAAACTAAGAAATGATAGCTACCAACTGCTAGAATACCTAACAGATTAATATTTATCAATAAAAGGATAAATGAAAAAAAGATTATTTCCATTATTAATAGCTTTATCTGCACTTGCGGTATCGGGTAGTGCAGCATTCTATTCAGTATTCGGATTAAGTAAATTATTTGCTGGGGCTAGTACCCAAGTTATTATAATGGCAGGTTCATTAGAATTTGCAAAACTTGTGGTAGCCTCTCTACTGTACCAGTATTGGGATACAATTAATAGAGCTCTTAAAATTTATTTATCTATCGCTTGTTTTATTTTGATATTGATTACATCCGGTGGTATATACGGATTCTTATCAGGAGCTTACCAAGAGACGGCAACCAAATCAGAATTTCTAGATAAATCATTAGCAGTACTACAAACAAAACAAAATAGGTTTGAAGAAAACAAAACTGATTTAACATTAGAAAAGACGCAGTTGAATACAACCATTTCTGATTTAAGAACA